>OGXH01000174.1_pt1 | contig 38350 bp, 26 predicted proteins | sample 1576241 | NCBI WGS metagenome assembly OGXH01 (sample SAMEA3541529, study PRJEB24748) | human gut metagenome | biome: human gut; feature: human-associated habitat; material: faeces | place: China | collected 2012
GGCAATAAGGTCGTCATCCAGCAGGGGGAGCGCACCGACAGCAGCGCGGCCTCCGGCACCGCCGTCGCGTCCGGCGGCATGACCACTTCGCAGGTCTCCGAGATGGTCAGCCCCAGCGTCGTGGTCATCACCACCGAACAGGTCGTCTACTCGCAGTGGTCCTGGTACGGCCAGAATCAGGTCGAGTCCGGCGCAGGCAGCGGCGTCATCATCAGCTCGGACGGCTACATCCTCACCTGTGCGCACGTGGTCTCCGGTGCATCGCAGATCACCGTGACCATCGGGGACACCGACTACACCGCCACCGTGGTGGGCGAGGACGACACCAGCGATGTCGCCGTGCTGAAGATCGACGCCACCGGCCTGACCCCCGCCACCGTCGGCGACAGCGACAGCCTGTCGGTCGGCGACAGCGTCCTGGCCGTCGGCAACCCGCTGGGTGAGCTGGGCGGCACCGTCACCAGCGGCATCGTCAGCGCACTGAACCGCAGCGTGACCATTCAGGGCACCAGCTCCACCAACACCATGTCCCTGATCCAGATGGATGCCTCCGTCAGCCCCGGCAACTCCGGCGGCGGCCTGTTCAACATGAACGGCGAGCTGGTGGGCATCGTCAATGCAAAGTCCTCCGACAGCGATGCCGAGGGTCTGGGCTTTGCCATCCCGGTGAATGACGCCGTCAAGGTGGCACAGGAGCTGCTGGAAAACGGCTATGTGACCGGCCGTCCCTATCTGGGCATCAGCTACTATGCCGTGACCGATGCTCAGACCGCCGCCCAGCTGGGCGTGAACGCCTATGGTGTCTACATCGTGGAGGTAGTCAAGGGCGGCCCTGCCGACAAGGCGGGCTTGCAGGCCGGTGACCGCATCGTGAGCGTAGACGGCAGCGAGGTTGCCACCCAGAGCGACCTTGGCACCCTGATGCAGAACCACAAGGCCGGTGACGCCATCGAGATCACCGTCGCACGCGGCGGTCAGATGCAGACCGTTAACGTCACCCTTGGCGAAAAGGGCGCAGAGAATAACTGAAAATAGTAAAAAGGCTGTTGCACGGAATGTGCAGCAGCCTTTTTTGTTGTGAAAATACCCCTTCCGTCTGCTCACTACGTTCGCAGCCACCTTCCCCAAGGGGACGGCTTTTGTGCTGACGGGGAACTTTGCGGCATCGCCATAAGGCGTCCCCTTGGGGGAGCTGTCAAAGCCGTCAGGCTTTGACTGAGGGGGTTCCCTCCACGACCCCTCCCGTGAAAAAGTAAATCGGGAAAATCCGCAGATTTTCCCGATTTACATATAAAAACAAAATTCCGCTATTGATGCGCAGAGCGCAGCGGAGCGCATTCCCAATCGTTACAGCACCATAAACAATGTACCGGCGGTGATGAGGGCACAGCCAATCAGGCTTTTGGCGGTAAAGGGCTCGTGCAGCACCACAAAGGCCAGCGCAAGGGTGATGACCACGCTGAGCTTATCAATGGGCACTACCTTGGACGCTGCACCGATTTGCAAAGCGTGGTAGTAGCACAGCCAGCTTGCGCCGGTGGCAAGGCCGGACAGCACCAGAAACAGCCAGCTGCGGCGGGAGATCTCCGCAATGCCGGTCTGGGTGCCGGTAAGGAACACCATGCCCCAGCTCATCAGCAGCACCACCGCCGTGCGGATGGCAGTGGCAAGGGTGGAGTTGACCCCCTCGATGCCGATCTTTGCCAGAATCGAGGTAAGGGCAGCGAACACCGCAGACCCCAGCGCGTAAACGAACCACATGGCAAACGCCTCCTTTTTTGCCCAGTATACGCCTTTGTGCGGCGGAATACAAGGATGCCAGGAGGAGGACGATTTGGAATGCGCTCCGCGTTGCTCTGCGCATAGTCAGCGGAAAGAATATTTATAATTTCGGAGCACCGGAACGTCTGCGGACGTTCCGGTGCTCCATTTTCACGAGAGGGGCTGATGGGTTGAAAAATTTTCGCCTTTCTGTACAAACGCACTGAAAAATTGTAGGATAAGAATGGAAAAGACGTCACTTTCACGCTTTACAGCTTTACCCCGATAAAGTAAAATAAGAACAGAAGCCTTTCATTCTATGGTGCGGAGGATGCCGCGCCGGATGTTTTTGTGTATAGAGACGCCGGAATTGTGCCGGCGCAGGGAAAGAAACAAGGGAAAAGAACCACGGGAAAGGAAACGAGGGAGCGAAATGGAGTTCAGTCTGGAGCATCTGCAGCCAAAGGAGCGCGCCTCCTTTGCGCTGCGCAGCCTGTACGAGACGGCAGGCTGCCGCAAGTACCACATGGGACGGTTCGAGGAGTACAGCCTGTATCAGGAGAACCGCAGCTTTCTGTCGTCGGAGCAGGTCATCACCTTTACCGACCTCGACGGCCGTCTGCTGGCGCTCAAGCCGGATGTGACTTTGTCCATCGCCAAGACAGCGCAGCCCGCCCCAGGCGAGACGCTGCGGTACTACTACCACGAGAACGTCTACCGCCCCTCCGCTGAAAGCCACACCTTTAAAGAGATCTCCCAGATGGGTCTGGAACTGCTGGGCGCTGTGGGCGAGGCCGAGGTGCAGCAGGCGGTATGTCTGGCGGCGCAGTCGCTGGCAGCGCTGGGCGCAGAGTGGGTGCTGGAAGTCAGCCACATGGGCTACCTGTTCGGCCTGTTCGATGCGCTGGGCGTGCCGGAGGCCGCCCGGGCGCAGCTGCTGGAAAAGCTGCGGCAGAAGAACGCCCACGAACTGCGCGCCGCCGCGCTTTCTGCGGGGCTTTCTGAAACGGCGGCGGACGCCCTGTGCGGGGTGCTGGAGCTTTCCGGCGGGTACGCGGCTACCCTTTCCAAGGCGGCAGCGCTCTGCCGCAACCCTGCTATGACTGCCGCCGTGGCAGAACTGACCGCCCTAGCGCCCACGTTGGGACAGGCGGGCGGCAGCATCCGATTAGACCTGACCTTAGCCGGTGAGATGGAATACTACAACGGCCTTGTGTTTCAGGGCTACCTGAAAGCCCTGCCCCGCCCGCTGCTGAAGGGCGGACGGTACGATTTACTGCTGCAGAAATTCACCCCCGGGGCGGGTGCCATCGGCTTTGCGGTGTATCTGGACGAGCTGGACCGACTGAATGCGATGCCGCCGGTGCAGCATCAGGACACCGGCAAGGTGATGCTGAACGTGGCGCTGCCCAAGGGGCGGCTGGGCGACAAGGTGTATAACTTACTGGCGGGCATTGGCTACGGCTGCCCGGAGGACTACAACGCCACCCGTAAGCTGGTGGTGGAGAACCCGGCGGCGGGCATCCGGTATTTTCTGGTCAAGCCCAGCGACGTGGCCATCTATGTGGAGCACGGCGCGGCCGATGTGGGCATCGTGGGCAAGGATATCCTGACCGAGGCCGCCGCAGACGTGTACGAGCTGCTGGACACCGGCCTTGGCCGCTGCCGGATGTGCGTAGCCGCCCCGGCGGGCTACCGGGACGACCCCAGCCGCCCGGTGCGGGTAGCCACCAAGTTCGTCAACATTGCAAAGCGCTACTACGCCTCCATGGGGCGGGATATCGATATCATCAAGCTGAACGGCTCCATTGAGCTGGCTCCCATCCTTGGGCTTTCGGATGTCATTGTGGACATCGTGGAGACCGGCACCACCCTGCGGGAGAACGGCCTGCAGGTGGTCACCGAGTTCATGCCCATCTCGGCGCGGTTCATCGCCAACAAGGCCAGCTACCAGTTCAAGCACCGGCAGATGGACACCATGCTGGAAAAGCTGCGCGACACCTTGCACAAGCAGGAGGAAGAGAAATGATCAAGCTGTATAATTTTGACGAGCTGAAACCGGAGGAAATTCTGAACCGGGACATCCGCGCCGAAAAGAACGTAGAGGACGTGGTGGACGCCATCATTGCGGACGTGCGCACCCGGGGCGATGACGCCCTGAAGGACTACGCCCTGAAATTTGACGGAGCAACAATCGAAAATTTACAGGTGACGCAGGCCGAGATCGACGAAGCCTTTGCGGGCATGGACCCGTATTTCCTCGAGACCCTGCGGCAGGCGGCGGAGAACATCGAGCAGTTCCACCGCCAGCAGGTGCACAAGAATTTTGTGATGAACGACCGCCCCGGCATTGTACTGGGGCAGAAATATACTCCCATTGAAAAGGCCGGTGTCTATGTGCCCGGCGGCACGGCGGCGTACCCTTCCACCGTGCTTATGGACGTTATCCCCGCCAAGGTGGCGGGGGTGTCCGAGATCGTCATGACCACCCCCGCCGGGAAGGACGGCAAGGTGAACCCGGTCATTCTGGCCGCTGCCGCCACCGCCGGAGTGACCAAAATTTTCAAGACCGGCGGCGCACAGGCCGTGGCGGCGCTGGCTTACGGCACCCAGAGCATTCCGGCGGTGGATAAGATCGTGGGCCCCGGCAATATCTACGTTGCCACCGCCAAGCGCAAGGTGTTTGGCAAGGTGGGCATTGATATGATCGCGGGCCCCAGCGAAATTCTGGTGCTGGCAGACGGCAGCTGTGACCCCGCATGGGTGGCGGCAGACCTGTTAAGTCAGGCCGAGCACGACAGGCTGGCAAGCCCGGTGCTTGTCACCGACAGCGAAGCCCTTGCCAAAGCGGTACAGGCGGAGCTGGAAGTACAAATTCCGCAGCTGCCCCGCGCCGCCATTGCCCGTGCCAGCGTGGACGACAACGGCAAGATCATCCTCTGCACCGACCTGCACAAGGCCATCGAGGCCTGCAACATCATCGCACCGGAGCACTTGGAGGTCTGCGTGGAGGACCCCTTCGGGGTGCTGAACGAGATCCGCAACGCGGGCAGCATCTTCCTTGGCCGCAACGTGCCGGAGGCGCTGGGCGATTACTTTGCAGGCCCCAACCACACCCTGCCCACCAGCGGCACCGCACGCTTTTCCAGCCCGCTGGGCGTGGACGATTTTGTCAAGAAGTCCAGCTTCATCTACTACACCCGGGACGCGCTGGAAGCCGTTGCGCCCCGTATTGCAGACTTTGCCGAGCGCGAGGGTCTGCACGCCCACGCCCGCAGCGTGACCATCCGGTATGAGAAGTAAGAGGAAACCATTATGAGCCGTTTTCTTTCCCCTGCCCTGTCCGCTGTCACCCCCTACACGCCCGGGGAGCAGCCGCAGGATCAGCAGTACATCAAACTGAATACCAACGAAAGCCCCTATCTGCCATCGCCCCGGGTGGTGGCAGCCGTGAGCGAAGCCGAGGTGGAAAAGCTGCGCCTTTACTCCGACCCCGCCTGTGCCCAGCTGCTGCGCACGGCGGCGGCGCATTTCGGCTTGCAGCCTTCCCAGGTCATGCCCGGCAACGGCAGCGACGAGAACCTGTTCTTTGCGCTGCGGGCTTTCTGTGACGAGAGCCACCCGCTGGCCTTTGCGGATATCACCTACGGCTGCTACGGCGTGTGGTGCGGTCTGCTGCACATCCCCACCCACATCATTCCGTTAAAAGAGGACTTCACCCTTGACCCCACCGATTACCACGGCCTGCACGAGACCATCGTCATTGCAAACCCCAACGCTCCCACCGGGCTGTGCCTGCCCCGGGATGCCATCGAGGGTATTTTGCGATCGAACCCGGACAGCGTGGTCATTGTGGACGAAGCCTATGTGGACTTTGGCGGCGAGAGCTGTGTGCCCCTCATCGACCAATACGAAAACCTGCTGGTGGTGCAGACCTTTTCCAAATCCCGGCAGCTGGCGGGTGCGCGGCTGGGGCTTGCCATGGGCAACGCGGCGCTGATCGCCGATTTGAACCGGGTCAAGTTCAGCTTGAACCCCTACAACATCAACCGCCTGACCCTGAAGGCCGGGCAGGCTGCGCTGGAAGATACTGCCTACTTTGAAAAGACCCGCGCCGCCATTATGGACACCCGCGCATGGACGATGCAGCAGCTGACTGACCGGGGCTTTACCGTACTGGACAGCCGCGCAAACTTTGTATTTGCCAGCACAGAGCGGATAAACGGCGGTGCGCTATACAAAAAGTTAAAGGAAAGCGGCATTCTGGTGCGGCATTTTGATGCGCCGCGCATTGAAAACTGGCTGCGCATCACCATCGGCACGCCGGAGCAGATGCAGGCACTGATGGACGCCGTGGACAAAATACTGGAGGTGTGACAATGGCAGAGCGCATGGTAACGCTGGAACGCAACACCAACGAGACCCAGATCGAGCTGACCCTTGATCTGGACGGCACCGGCCGCTACGAAATCGACACCGGATGCGGCTTTTTGAACCACATGCTGGAGCTGTTTTCCCGGCACGGGCGGTTTGACCTGGTGCTCACCTGCCACGGCGATGTACAGGTGGACTACCACCACACCACCGAGGATGTGGGCATTGCGCTGGGACAGGCCTTTGCCCGGGCGCTGGGCGAGATGCGCGGCATCTGCCGCTACGGCAGCTTCTACCTGCCCATGGACGAAGCACTGGTGCTGTGCGCGGTGGATCTTTCCGGCCGGTGCACCCTGAACTGGGACATCCGCTGCCAGACGGAAAAGGTGGGCGATTTTGACGTGGAGTGCGCCAAGGAGTTCTGGTACGGCTTTGCCCGCTGCGTGCCCGCAACCGTCCACTTTGTGCAGTTTGCGGGCGAGAACACCCACCACATTCTGGAAGCCTGCTTCAAGGGCGCGGGCCACGCGCTGGCCGAAGCTGTGCGCATCGATGCGGCACACCGGGACGAGATCCCCTCCACGAAAGGACTGCTGGTATGATCGCCATTCTTGATTACGGCGTGGGCAATCTGTTCAGCCTGCGTTCCAGCTTGCAGCAGCTGGGGCTGCAGGCGGTGGTCACCGCCGACGCCGATGTCATCCGCGCCGCCGACCGGCTTATCCTGCCGGGGGTGGGCGCATTCGGGGATGCCATGGCAAAGCTTACCGCCACCGGCCTTGTGCCGGTGCTGAAGGAGCAGGCGGAAGAGAAGCCCCTGCTGGGCATCTGCCTTGGGATGCAGCTGCTGTTTGAAAAAAGCTACGAATACGGCGAGCACGCCGGGCTGGGCTTTATCAAAGGCGAGGTCTGCCCGCTGGGGCCCGACCTCGCGGACAAAAGTCTGAAAGTACCGCAGATGGGCTGGAATGCCTTGCACATCGTAAAGGACGACCCCCTGTTCCGCTACATCCGCGAGGGCGAGTATGTGTACTACGTCCACAGCTACTACGGCAAAAACTGCGCCGAAAGCACCCTTGCCGTCAGCGATTATTCCATCCCGGTCACCGGCGCGGTGCGGGCGGGGCGGGTATACGGCACCCAGTTCCATCCGGAAAAAAGCGGCGACACCGGGCTCAGAATTCTGAAGGCGTTCAGCGAATTGTGAGCGGGCTCGCCCTCTCAGTCACCGAGTAAAACGATTTTAAATGCCCTCCGCTTGCGCTCTGGGCATATTTAGCGGAAAAATTATTTTTAATTTCGCGTTTGTCGCGGCCTGCGGGCCGCTCCAAACGCATTTTCACGAGAGGGGTCATAATGTATGCAGCTATTTCCAGCCATTGACCTGCGCGGCGGGCAGGTGGTGCGCCTGACACAGGGCGACTACGACCGCATGACCGTTTACGGGCAGGACCCCTGCGCACAGGCACGCAGCTTTGTGGCCGCCGGGGCAAAAAATCTTCATGTGGTGGACTTGGACGGTGCCAAGGACGGCACTCTTTCCAACTACGATACCATTGCCGCGCTGGCAAAGCAGGGCGGTTTGTACATCGAGGTAGGCGGCGGCATCCGCACCGAGGAGCGCATTGAAAAATACCTTTCCCTCGGGGTGGGGCGCTGCATTCTGGGCAGCGTGGCGGTAACGGATTTTGCCTTTACCGCCCGGATGCTGCAAAAGTACGGCGATAAAATTGCCGTGGGCGTGGACGCCAAGGACGGCTATGTGGCCATCCACGGCTGGAAGGAGGTCAGCGCCGAGCCGGGCGTAGCCTTCTGCAAGCGGCTGGCAGAAGCCGGCTGCACCGCCATCATCTACACCGATATTGCCTGTGACGGCGCGATGCAGGGCACAAACCTGAGCCTTTACCGGCAATTAGCGGTGGAAGTGCCCGGGGTGGCCTTTACCGCCAGCGGCGGCATCTCCTCCGAGGCAGAGCTGCTGGAATTGCAGCAGATGGGCACGGCAGCGGCCATTCTGGGCAAAAGCCTGTATACCGGCGCGCTGGACCTTGCCCGCTGCGTGCAGCTGGTGCAGGACTGAGAAAGAGGGAGCTTTATGATAACCAAACGCATCATCCCCTGTCTGGACGTGCGCGACGGCCGGGTGGTCAAGGGCACGAACTTTGAGGGCATCAAGGACGTGGCCGACCCGGTAGAGATGGCACGGCTGTACAATGCCGCCGGGGCGGACGAGCTGGTGTTTTACGATATCACCGCCAGCTTTGAGGGGCGCGCCCTCTTTACCGACATCCTGACCCGGGTGGCGGGAGAGATTTTTATCCCCCTGACCGTGGGCGGCGGCATCAACACACTGGAGGATTTTGACCGGGTGCTGAAATGCGGCGCGGATAAGGTAAGCGTCAACTCCGGCGCGCTGAAAGATCCCGGGCTTATCCCCGCCGCCGCGCAGCGCTACGGCGACCAGTGCGTGGTGCTTTCCGCAGATGTGAAGCGTGTGAACGGACAGTTCCGGGTGTTCGCCAAGGGCGGGCGTGAGGATACCGGCCGGGATGCGCTGGACTGGATCAGCTGGTGCGCTGCCCACGGCGCGGGCGAAATATGCCTGAACAGCATCGACACCGACGGCGTGCGCAATGGCTTCGACCTTGAAATGCTGGACGCAGTGGCCGCCCGGGTGAATATCCCCATCATTGCCAGCGGCGGCGCGGGCAAAAAAGAGGATTTTCTGGAGCTGTTCCACCACAAGGGCATCGACGCCGGGCTGGCGGCGGGCATCTTCCACCAGAAGCTGCTGGGCATCCGGGAACTGAAGGAGTACCTGAACGCCAACGGCGTGGAGATGCGGCTGTAAAAAGCGCAAAAACACCTTGCATTTTTGTCTTGAATACGATAAAATACACAATATCCCCATCCGGGGAGGGAGAACCGTCATGGAACTGAAATTTGATGAAAAAGGCCTGATCCCCGCCATCGTGCAGGATCACTACACAAAGCAGGTGCTCACCCTTGCCTACATGAACGCCGAAACGCTGGCGCTGACCATCGCCGAGGGGCGCACCGTATTCTGGAGCCGCAGCCGTCAGGAGATCTGGCGCAAGGGCGAGACCAGCGGCAATGTGCAGCGGGTGGTGTCCATTACCGCCGACTGCGATGCCGACGCACTGGTGGTAGAGGTGGTAAAGGACGGCCCCGCCTGCCACACCGGAGCGGAAAGCTGCTTTTTCAACGAAGTATACGTCTCCCCGGAACTGAAGCAGTTCAGCTGGCAGGGGCTGTATAACCTCATCAAGGGCCGCAAGGATACCCCCACCGCAGGCAGCTACACCACCTACCTGTTTGAAAAAGGCAAGGAGAAGATCCTGAAAAAGGTGGGCGAGGAATGCACCGAGGTCATTATTGCGGGCGAAAAAGAGGACAAGGCCGAGACGGTCTACGAGATCAGCGACCTTGCCTATCATGTACTGGTGCTGATGGTCAGCGCGGGCATCACCGTAGAGGATGTGACCCGGGAGCTGGAAAAGCGCCATGTCATCGACCACAAGGTCAAGCAGGAAAGGATGCAGTGAGAAGCCTATGGCAGATTACAGAAAATCCAGCGTACATTGCCACTCTACTTTGTGTGACGGCAAGAACACCCTGCAGGAGATGGCCGGTGCCGCCTGTGCGCAGGGACTGACCACCCTTGGTTTCAGCGGCCACAGCTACACAACGCCTGACCGCGAATACTGCATGACCCCCGGCCGCACCGCGCAGTACCGCGCCACCATCGCCATAACGTACCCGCAGGAAATGATTGGTCAGTTGCCTGAAAGCCGGTAGCCGGACTTCATTGATATACTGGGTAGGCGTTTTATAAAGTTGCCAGTCAATACGTTCAGCGTCACTAAGTTGTTTCAAAGTTTGCAGATAGAGCAAACGTACTGCTTCCCGGTAATTCTGACGAGAAAGCGCTTCCGCAATCCCTCCCGGAAAATCTACTCCGTAAATGGTGTCTTCTTCAACTGTATAAGACAACGCATTTTTATGCGAGGCCATAAACAATTCCGGGCGTTTCCGATAGACAAACCAAACAATCAGCAACAAAAGAAGAATGGCAATACATACCAAGATAAGCCCTGAATACTCTTCAGCAAAATGACTGCCGAATATTTTGCGCAACAACTCCCCAAACTGCCGACTGATCCACTCAAAAACATTCATCTCCGGAGTAATCAGTTCACGGTTATAGTTGTATGCCGGATCAGACTGCCAGAGGGCAATCTGCGCCGTATCACAGACTAGTGTATCAGCCGGGGAAGTGAGATTCATCTAGTAGAGGTTTGGTTTAGAGTTTATCAAAATTGTCAATATCACTTTCTACCGTTATGCTGTCCACTACTTCCGATGCATGACCATACTGATAAACCAGACCGACGATACCGAATATAGCCGATAAGTAAGAACCATACAACATCAGGATGGAGAACAAATATTGCGCAAAGTTCAGTCCGACTGATGAAGAGGTGGCACCTCCGTCACTCATCGTAAAGATCATTTTTACAATATAGATCACATACCAGGGTATAGAAACGATACCTTGTAACACACTGGCAATAATCCCCATCACAATTAAAATTAGAAAGACGCCTCCCCAAGTAGCAAATCCCAACCGGAATGTTTTTGCAAATGCCTCACCCAACGAAATGTCTTCAAATAAGTAGATGGGAGCCATTAATGCCAAAGGAACCATAAACGCGAATAAAAGCGGGATGGTCAGAATGAGTGTGAAAGGTGTCAATACAGCCAATAAGACAATAAAGATCACCGCAAAGATGAATAAAAAGCTGCAGGCGATCCCCATCAAAAACAGTCTTTTAATATTACGGAGCAACAACGATTTTATATCGCCGAATACAACCCCGTTCAGGCGTTCTTCCCGTTCATTATACAATCGTACCATCGCATAAATCAAGGAAGTCATCAACAAAGCTCCCAAACATGAAAAAAAGATAACTCCTGCATAATTCAGTGCAAATGAAGGTCCCAGAGCAGCTAAAGGATTATCACTTATTCCTCCGGACGCCTGCATAGCAGTAATATCTGTCATACTTCCCATTAAACCACTAAAGTTTGCGGCTTGAATTAAGCATATAGGGAGTATCAGATAAGTTGAATACTTAAACAATTGTTTCCAATTCTCTTTTATAAAATCAAAAGAAGCGTTCAACTTCTCACCGAAAGGACGTTTCACATACATCGCAATCTTAGGTTTCTGTGATTCCATGTTTTTTTCTATTTGGTAAATAAATATAGTAGAATATAATAAATGCCAGAGAAGTGAATATTACACCAAGCCTCAACACATCGGGAAGCTCTGTGTGCCGGGTAAGAAAACCTTCTATAAAGCCTGCCATAATGAACACCGGAACAGTGCCGATCACTATTTTCAAGCCTCGCTTCGCTCCTCTTCTGAAAGATTCCAGTCGGGAATAAGTGCCGGGAAACAGCCAGCCGTTGCCCAAAGCCAATCCGGCGGCACCGGCCACGATAATCGCCCAAATTTCAAGCGTTCCGTGCAACCAGATAGCAAGACTGGATTCCCACAACAAATCGTGTTGATAAAAGAATGTTTGAAAAGCTCCTACCATGATACCATTGGAAAGAAGCATATACCCTGTTCCAAAACTGGTCAGCAATCCCATTGCAAAGCAGTTGAAAGAGACCATCACGTTATTTAGTGTAATGCCTAGAAACATCGGTACTTCAGAAGAACCATTATATACGGCCATCGGCTCACCATTGGCAATATTGTCGAGTGTCATATCCACATAACCGTTTCCCAATATCAGCCGGACAAAATCCGGATCATTCGCTGCTGATAATACGCCGATTAATGCGCTGGCAATAAAAATCAAAAAGGAGGTCAGTAATTCACGCCGTGCATCGTGCATGGTTCGTGGCACTTCCTGTGTCCAGAAAGTGATAATCCGTGTCCACTTCTCGCGTTTATTGCGGTAGATTTCGTTGTGCAACGCTGAAGCCAGATTATTCAGATAAATAGTAATACGGGAAGTTGGGAAATGTGTTTGGGCAAATGCCAGGTCAGCTGTCAAGTCCGTATACGCATCGGCTAGTTGGTCGGGGGACAGACTTGCCGCCCGCTCCACAACTTTCTCTGTCTCCTTCCATTTTTCAATGTTCCGACGAATAAACGTTACTTCTTTCATGCTTTTCAATAGATTTCGGATAAGTTTTGTCCGAAACCGGAAGCAAAAATAAGAGAATTATGATATATTTGCAACGGAATCCTAAAAATGTTTAACCTGAAATGACAGAATCTACGATAATAACCGGACAATTCGTTCGTATCAGCCAAACGCCCGCCAGTATCGGCGAACGATTGCTGGCTTTGGTCATCGATTATTCCCTGATTGTGATTTATCTATATTCTGTGACGACACTCATTGTTAAACTGCATTTATCCTCCGGAGTCGGTACAGTCTTTTTTCTGTGCCTCGTCTATTTGCCTGTACTTTTTTACTCGTTCCTCTGCGAAATGTTCAATCACGGGCAGAGTTTCGGAAAACGTCTGATGAATATACGCGTCGTAAAATCAGACGGTTCTACTCCCAGCATCAGTGCTTATCTGCTGCGCTGGCTTCTCTTCATCATTGATGGTCCCGGTACATGCAGAATGTGGGACGGTTGCGCCACGGCGCGCGGTCGAAGTCCCACACCGCCAGTGCCTGATGGTTATACCATCCGTTTCCGAGCACCACCCCCAATGCGTTGCGTCCGCCGCGCAGCAGAGACGTTATGTCGAACGTGACGTATGAGCACCGTCTGTCGTAGCGCGTGTATACAGGGTCGAGGAAATGGTCGCCCGCCCTCTGTCCGTTGACAGTCAGCACGAAAAGACCGCCTGCCGAGATGTATGCCCGTGCCGACTTTATTGTTTTAGTGACGTCGAATGTCTTTCTGAAGTAAGGTGCCGCGCGGTGGTCCTTGTCGTGTCCGTCGCTTATCCACGCACCCCTCCATTGTCCCATCAGTCCCGTCTCAAACCGTGCCACACGCGACTTTTCCGTTCCGCTCTTGCCGTCGCCTGTCTCCACTCTCCAATAGTAGACGGTGAACGGCTGCAACGGTTTGCCGGCATAGGTCACGAGCCGCGCGTCAGAACGTACGGTGCCGCTCTCCCATGCGGAGCCTCTGCCTTGCGCCACCTGCGCGCTGTCTGTGCCCACTGTCACGGAGTAGGTAGCCTGTGCCTTGCCTTCGCTGCGCCATTCCAGCCTCGGGGCGGTGTTGTCCACTCCGAGCGGTGCTGTGAGATGGTCTGTCTTGAGGTCTGTAGGCATTGCGCATGCCGTGGCAGAGGCAATCGCCGTTAAGATCAAAGAACTGATTTTTTTCATGTCTTTATTGTTTTTGGTCATTTATTCAGAGTAATAACGTACAGCCGTATGTTGTTTCTCAGCGCGGTGCATGCGGAATATCTGGCATCGTGTGACTGCTTCTGACTCCATGAGAGTGTAAGGCTGTGCTTCCCTCATGTGTGATATGACAATATGTGTTTACGGTGACAAAGTTAGCGTTTTTTGTCCGTAAAAGCAAGGGTATGGACGTATCGGATGGAGAAAGAGTATCAAATATTCGTTTTTATGTCGTTTTATATTGTATTACAGAGATTTATCCGGGATGGATTGAATGGTGTTTGTGCAGTTCGGAAAGGTATTGGGGGAGTGCGGATTAGCGGTAAGGTTGTTGCGAGACGGTTGCGGTAACCAAGTAGAGACGCAAGATTTTGCGTCTCACAAGCAATGGGGTGTGTATGTGGTTGTTGCGTTGTTGCGGATGGAGGTGTGGATGGTTAGGACGGGAGACGCAAGATTTTGCGTCTCTACTGTTAGGGATGGATTGAAAATTGAGGGGTTATTGCAGGTGGTACATAGGGGAAGGGGAGAGACAGTTGTGGAATGGAAAAAAGGCGGACACATGATAATGTCCGCCTTTTTTCAGTTATAATTGTTAATGGGATGGTGCCCTTATTTCACGAACTTCTTTCCGTTCCTGATGTATATGCCCTCTTTCAGAGCATCTGTGTCGGTGCCTACGTAGCGTCCGTCGATGCTGTAGATGCGGTTGTCGGCTTTCTTCTCAACTGTCGGCACGTTGTCGATGGCAGTTGTCCAGTTGGAGTTGTTTTCAGCTCTGAGTGTGACATTGCTTCCGTTCTTCACGAGAATGTAGCTGTTGTTCACAGTCTCCTTGCTGCGTACAGGCTGCCAGTCGGTTTCGAGTTCCGATTTTGTTGCGAGATACAGACGGTAGCTTCCGTCGGCCAGAGAAGAGTATGAGGCTGGTGCATTGCTGAAGCGCAGACCCTGAAGATAAGGAATGGCAGTGAGGTTTGTCTCGTCGGCAATCACAGAAAGTGTTGTCTGGGCGCCGGTATTCATGTCGCCTGCCATGAGTGCGAGCTTGCCTGTGAAGTCGTCCACGTCGACATTGTATATTCCTTCACATCCTACCAGAAGGTTAGAGCCGGATTTTGTTATGGTGAGGTTGTAGCCCAGACCCCAGAGTGAGTGGTATGTGCCGTTGTATGTCTCGTCGTCGGGTGTACGTACAGTCACCATGTCCTGACCGCTTGTGTAACCGTCGAGCTCGGCAATGTTGAAGAATCCGTTGTCATTTCCGCCCCAACCCCAGTTTACGTGTACAAGTCCGTTCTCGTCATATCCGTCGAGTACGAAAGAGTGGCCGCCGCTTTTTGACTGGCCTCCGTAGAGAATAGGACATCCGTCGCTAAGTTCACGGAAGACTATATTCATCCATTCGTCAACAGGGAATACCTCGCGTGTATAGAGCTTTATGTTTTCGTCATAGAGGAAATATTTGCGCAGTGCACGGCAAGCGTCGGCACTGAAGGCACCACTACCGGTTGTGGTGTAGTGCATCTCGACTGACACGCCACAGTGCAACATAAGTTTTGCGACGGCATTAGCCTGTTCCTGCGTGTATTTACCAGTTGTGTAGACTGGCAACATGTTGTCATAATCGTAAGGTGTTTCAAAGTTTGCTGAGGCTCTTACAGTACCGTAACCTTCTTCTGAAGTGTAAGTGTAAGAATGGTTGCCTTTTCCTTTGGTAGGATATTTGTGGTAGTACATTATCTGTGCCATCGCTGTTGCAACACATCCTGTGACATAGTTTCTCTTTATTCCGTTCACAGTATATGTCGGACATGTGATGTTATATGGTGCATCCTGATTCCAGCGTGTGGTGAGCAGTTCGTCCACACGGTCTTTGTATTCTGCCGAAGGCTGCACTTTAGCTGGCTGCTGTCCTTCTTCGAGTTTTTTCTCTAATGAAGCATTAATGGCTTCCATCCACCAAAGAAATGCCGGTGCTGGGTTATCTGTAAGTGTAGCGTCACTGTATCCGAGCACCGGTGAGAATGTGTCGTCGTTGGCTATAACAGCATATCCACCGTCGGTATATCCCATTACGGTGATCTGGGTGTTCTGACGCAATACTTTTAGAGCAGAGGATTTCTTGGCTCGTACTGATTGGGCCAGTGAGTTTGTTTTGAGAGCTTTTTCCGCTTCCATACGCAATTGTGCTGATGTACGCGGTTTGGCTGTCATTGTGCATGCTACTGCCAATAGTAACATGAATATTAAAGATTGTCTTTTCATATTATTATAACAGTGTTATTTGGTTTATGATATTTATGTGTTGATGCCATCTTGTTAAAAACATAAAGGCGGGTTGCAGGACTCTGTCGTCCGGACAACCCGCCTTCAATGTTTTATTTATGTCCTGCTTTGACAGGCATATAGGCTTAGTTCTTTGTGAGTGTTATCTCGTAGAGCTGATCCCAGAGACCTGCTCCCGGCTGATAGAGATAGAGGTTCTTGTTTTCCGGGAATACGATAGTCTCAGGGAGAACATCACCTTCGCCAAGAGCCCACGGTGCAGTAATATCGTCAAATGTTATCTGACTGCCGTTGTCTGTTGCCCATGTCCACTGGTACTGATCTCCGTATGAAGCAACGAGATCGCCGCAGATGAAGCCCAGTGTTCCCTGTTTTGTCCCCTTGTCGAAGCTGTAACGGAAACGCCATGAGCAGTCGAGGCTTATACCAACATCGAACATTCCCGGGCAAGATGCTGTGAGTATGTGGTCGTAGTCGGCGTTTTCTTCGTCTGTTGTACCACTGATTGTTACTTCAGCAGAGAAGTCGTTGTACTCACCGGGAACAGGATAGCCCTGATCGTCGAACACTTGCTGTTTAGCATTGAGTGTCCATTTTCCGAAGAATTTTTCGTATATGAGGGCATCATTGTCACGCAGTGTGATCTGTATTGTCTTGTTGCCTGTAATCTCAGCACCTTTTGCTGATTCGATAGTGATGCTGAATGTACGGTTCTCGTTGATTGTCTGATCGTCTACAGTCTTGAGTTCTACATTCAGAACGCCACTGTTCAATGTGTCTGCTTTCAGAGTGAGTGTCTTAGTTGTGATCATGTAGTTCACATCCTCTTTTGCAGGATTGTTGCCAACTTCTGCAGTGCTTATAGTGACTTTTACATCACCATCGCGCAGACCGTTGATTTTGATTGGCACGTTCACATAACCAGTGTTTTCTTTTACGGTCAGTTCTGAATTCTCGAATCCAAGAGTAACCTCACCGTTGCCGTTGTAGTTCTCGTCGTCAGAGCAGGCTGCGAACAACGACATAACGGCAGCAAACATGAATAATTTTATATATTTCATTTTGTTTGTTTTAATTATTTGTTTTTATTGTGCATTACAGGATCATGAAAGGATTATGAATGTGTGTTTCTTCAATCATCCATCCGCAATCCTGTATGCGTAAGCATTAATAGCCCGGATTCTGAACAACCTTCTTATTCACGTCGATCTCGTGCTTCGGTATCGGCCAAGTGAACTTCTTCTCATCTACAGGACGAGACAGCTCTGTTGTATTAGCGCCTGGCAGGTTGCAGATGCTTTCGTCCTGAGGTACGCCACGTTTCATCTCTATATGCCAACGCTTGATATCGAAGAGGCGTGAACCTTCTGCTACCATTTCACGTGTGCGCTCGTTCTGAAGTTCTGTCCATGCTGTTGTTTCGTTGAACTGACGCTCCTCGTAACCACCTATACGCTTAGAGAGAAGTTCGTTGAGATAAGCATTGTACTTTTCTGTCTTAGAAGATTTTATGCTTGCCTCAATTGCAATAAGATACATCTCTGCAATACGGAATACTTTCGGCTCGATAGTGAAGCGTGCGTATTCATAACCGTCGAACTCGTTATAAAGACGTCCATGGTCAACATATTTGTTCAGAGCATATACAGTTGCGCTTGCACCTGATGTGGTGTTGATCTGAACCTGATTGAAGTATACAGTTTTACGATAGTCGTTGTCACTGTAAAGATCTACAAGAGTCTTTGTCGGAATGTAGTCAGGTGTTCCGTCTGTTGCATAAGGCTGATAACGTGTACCTGAAGCTGCAGGAAGCTCATCACGAGAAGCTACTGCAAGCTGGAATATTGTCTCCATTCCGGCATCTTCCTGCCAAAGAGCTTTCAATTCGTCAACACCATCAGCAAGAGCATATGTACCAGAAGTGATGAGTGATTCTGCATATTTCAGAGCATCATCGTAGTTGTCCATGGCAAGAGCCTGACGTGCACGCAGAGCAGTGATGGCGTCCGGTGTAACATATACACTGAGCGGAGCGTTTGTTTCGCTGATGTATTTAGCTGCACTGTCGAGGTCTTCTGTAACTTGTGTCATGGTCTGTGCCAGTGTCTTACGGCCAGGATATGTACTTGCATCTGCAGAAGGTGCATAATCAAGACGATAAGAAACACCAGTATTTTCATTATTGGCAGTTGCTGCATCATAGTCTGCGCAGAAATACTGTGAAAGCATGAAGATACAGTATGCACGCATGAAAAAAGCGTCTCCTTTAGCAGCTTTCACATTCTGTATGGCTGCTGCTGTGAAAACATTGCTGTTAGACATATTGCATTTGTTGTAGCCGTCTATGATGTAGTTGGCGCGGGCGATGATAGCCTGATAATTGCCGTAAACGGTAGAGAAGTATCCTGCGGATGTAGTGAAATCCCATGTATACATGTCACCGAGTGTGTTTGAGAAACCGGTTACAGCATTGAAACCGTCGCACTGTATTTCAGCTGCATTGTAGAAGTCGTCACCTCCTACAGAAGAACGCAGTCCTGAGTAAAGACCTACACGTGCATTTGCAAAGTCTGTAGGGGTCTGAAGCGCTTCCGTATCAGGAAGAGCGTCATACGGTTCCTTGTCCATATCGCAAGAAACCAGACCCGCTGTCAATGCAAGTAATAAATATATTTTTTTCATTTTATTTCCTTTTTACTTATTTTTATTTTTAGAATGTTAACTCTGCGCCGATAGAGAACTGGCGTGTATTAGGATAATCTCCAAGTGATGTTGCGCTGTCAACCTCGGGATCGTAGCCTTTGTAACCAGTGAAAGTAAGCAGGTTGCGTCCTACGAGGAATACTTTAGCGCCCTTGATGAATCCTGTTGTGTCAAGCCAATTCTTCGGAAGTGTGTAAGAGAGCTGAGCGAACTTCAGACGAACGAATGAGGCGTTCTCAAGCAGACGGTCGTCCTGACCATAATATGTTGCGTCTGCAGCTGCTATATCAGTGATATCACCCGGTTTCTGCCACATGTCGAACATTGCTGTTGTCTGGTTGTATGTTGTTGCAAATCTTGGGTTTTCTGTGAACCAGCGCTCATTGTTGTAGAGGTAGCGTCCGAACATTCCAGAGAACTGCATGTCGAGCTGCAGACCTTTCCATGCAACAGTTGTTGTAAGACCGCCAGACCATGGAGCGATGAAGCTCTTGTCCATCATAACCTGATAGCTGTCTGAAACCTGTTTTGTTTCATTGCCATTGTTATCAAGCCATACATTCTGACCATCGCGAGGATCGACATGGCTCCAACGTACACCGTAGTAGTCACCATATGCATGACCTACTTCAAGACGGAGACCGCTGCTTGTTACGTATGAATCTGCGTTGTTGAGAAGTTTTGTAATCTCGTTCTTGTTGTAGTTTCCGTTAACCTTTACATTCCAGTACCAGTCCTTGTTTTTGATGATATCAACACCGATATTGAAGTCAACACCACGGTTGTACATTTCTGCTACATTACCCCAACCACTGCTGAAACCTGTAGTGAAAGAATAAGGAACAGACATGAGCATGTCTGATGTTACTTTGTTGTAGAACTCGAGATCGAATGTAACGAAACCGAATACTTTACCGTTTATACCAAGGTTGAATGTTTTAACAGTTTCCCAAGTAAGGTCTGGGTTTGCAGCATTTGCGATGGCGGTACCACCCTGGCCGTTGTATATCGGACCTGAACCAACAAGACCGAGAGCCATGTATGGTGAAATTCCAGAGTTTCCTGTTGAACCATAGCTGATCTTGAACTGGAGATCGTCGAGCCAGCTACGTGTTGATTCCATGAAGTTTTCTCTTGTAACATCCCACATGAATGCGGCAGCACCGAATGTAGCCCAACGGTTGTTTTCACCGAAGAGTGAAGAACCGTCACGACGGATGCTCAAGTCAACGAAGTATTTGTCTGCATAAGAATAGTTGAGCATTCCGAACCATGAGTTACGAACTTCTTCAGATATGGAGTGTGTCGGTACATCTGCAGATGATGCAGCTGACATGAGGAACAGACGGTTGTCTGTCAAACCATTTGCTGTTACGCCGAATGCAACAGTCTTACTTGTCATAGATTCCTGACCAAGAAGAACTGTCATGTGATGATCCTTAAGGAAGTCAAATTTGTATTCAGCTGTATTTGTAACAGTCCAACGATAGAAACGTGAGAATGTTTCACTTGCAGAACCTGTTGGGTTAACATTAGGATCTTCTGTGATTGTCCACTGATAAGAACCGCGAAGGTCGTTTGCATCAAGACCAAGAGCGGAACGGATATTCAGACCCTTGATCGGGTTGATGTTTACAAACATGTTCTCGTTAAGACGGATACGTGTTGATGAACGCGGCTGCCATTCTGAGATATAGTATGGGTTATAAACTCCGAGCATATCGAAATAGTCGAGACGGTCGCCATAGCCTTCGAATGTACTGTTGGCGTAATCGCTGGGGTCCAGACCTTTGATTTCATAATACGGCTGAATAGGAGCATATGTACGTGCAGCGAAAGTCTTATTATATGCGCTGTTTGCCTGTGTGCCCCAAAGTGACTCACGATATTTTGTATATGCGAGGTTTGTATTAGCACCTATCTTCAACCAAGGATTGATGTTAATGTCAAGGTTGGCACGCAGAGTTTCACGACGCATGTTGGAGTCGTCAATGATACCACTTGCATCATAGTGACCGAATGAAAGCAGATATGCTACGTTCTGAGAACCTCCGCGAACGCTTGCGTCAATCTGTGTTACAGGTTTAGAGTCACTGAAGAAAATATCATTCCAGTCTGTGCCGATGTTGTACTTCTTGTAGTAAGCCTTCATTGCCTGGAAATTGGCGTTTGTCTTATTTGCAGGATTAAGTATTTCCTGGAAGTTAAGCCACTGGTTTGCGTCCATCATCTCAGCATTGTCACCTGTCATTTGTGAAATACCATATTGTGCGGAAACAGAAACAGTTGGAGCTTCGCCGAATTTACCTTTTTTCGATGTAAGAATTACTACACCGTTGGCGGCACGTGAACCATAAATAGCTGTAGAAGAAGCATCCTTGAGAATTGTCATGTTCTCAATATCATTCGGGTTGAGTGAGAGGAATGTCTGCTGTGATATTTCACTTCCATCAAGGATGAACAGCGGTTCTGTAGATGCATTGATTGATGTGACACCACGGATTCGCATGTTTGTTGTTGCAGAAGGCTCTCCTGAAGATGTGAATACCTGGAGACCTGAAACCTGTCCCTGAAGAGCATCACCGATGTTTGCAATAGGACGATTCTTGATCTGATCACTTCCAACGGTTGATACTGAACCGGCAATAGTTCCGAGTTTACGTGCCGAACCGTAACCAGTTACAACGACACCTTCAAGTGTGTGGCTGTCAGACTCAAGTACAATGCGCATGTTGCTTGCAGCCTTGACTGTTTTGGGTACCATTCCCAGATAAGTGATCTGGAGTTCTGTGCCCACCGGCACGTTGATTGTGAATTCTCCGTCGGCATTTGTAACTGCGCCTGCATTCAGGCCCACTGCCTTGACGGATGCTCCCACAACCGGTTCGCCGTCCTCTGCCGAGGTGACAACTCCGGTCAAGCGAGACTGTGCCAACGCCATTCCTATGCTCAGGAACAGGCAGGCAAAAAACATTGTCAGTCTTTGTTTCATAAAAATCTCTCTCCTGATTTGATTTAAAAAATTAAAAAATGTTTATTCTTTTGTTTCGTGATTTACCGATATGTAGCGTCGTGTTATCCCTCCGCTTCGTCTTTGTAACGTGTTTGTTGTTCTATTTCTCCGCTCGACCCGACATATATAAGAATCTAAATTATTCTTAACCGATATACTTGAACATATACGATTTTGCTGTTTTTTTGTTAATTTTGCATACACCTCTGTTGCAGAGGTTAAGATATAAGAGTGATGGAATGACGTGTTAAATGCATGTGGGGCATTGCTTAGGCAGCTTTATGTTTTGGCAGAAAACGGAATCCGTACCGTTATTTAGAACTATCCACAAGTATTAGTGAAAGTTCAGACTGGATAGTGAGATATATGGCATATGCATTGGGTGCTGCCGTCAGAAATATACTGACGGACACCATTTATGAATAAAAGAACATGTGACAATCACACCTGCACATTGGTGGCAAAAAGTGTTTTTGATGGTTGATGATCCTCACAAAGTGAGTGTCATGCCTGCAACGGGCGATGATATTAATGTATATAATATAATAAGGTGTAAGAAAATATTCTTACAGGCATCATCATACAGACTTTCATTATGATGTGATGAAAATAAAAAGAGCCATATGCATGCCCTTTGTAGGGATGATATGGCTCTTTGACTTATAAAGTGTCTGACAATGTGTGGCAGACGGAGTGATTGACTCGCATCAGTTCTTTATGAACTTCACACCATTTCTGATGTATATTCCACGTCCGAGTTTATCGGCATCGGTTCCTAAATAGCGACCGTCAAGACTGAATATGCGGTTGTCTTCTTTCTTATCGACAGTCGGTAAGTTGCCGATGGCTGTTGTCCAGTTTGAATCGTTTTCGGCTCTGAGCGTGACAGTGCCTCCGTTCTTCACGAGAATGTAGCTGTTGTTCACGGTCTCCTTGCTACGCACCGGTTGCCAGTCGGTCTCGTCTACCGATTTCGTGGCAAGATAAACGCGGTATGTTCCATTAGGGAGATAGGAAACCTGAGCCGGTGCGTTTGATATGCTCAAGCCTCGAAGATATGGGACGTCCGTGAGGTCGGACTCGTCTGCAAGAATCAAAAGAGACGTCACGGCTCCGGTGTTCACGTTGCATGCCATGACGGCGAGCCGTCCGGTGAAGTTGTCGACATCGACATTATAAATGCCGTCGCACTTGACATTGAGAGTATTCATTGATTTTGTGATGACGAGATTGTTGCCCAGTCCCCAGAGTGAATGGTAGGTGCCGTTGTAAGTGGTGTCATCGGGCGTGCGTACAGTCACCATGTCCTGTCCGCGGGTATATCCGTCGAGGTCGGCGATGTCGAAGAATCCGTTGTCCGTGCCGCCCCATCCCCAGTTGACATGCACCAGTCCATTCTCGTCGTAACCGTCGAGAATGAACGAATGGCCTCCCTGGGCGGACTGTCCGCCATAAATGACTGGGCAACCGTCGCTCAGTTCACGGAATATCATGTTCATCCACTCCTCGGCAGGATAAAACTCGCGTGTATAGAGCTTTATGCTCTCGTCATACTTGAAATACTTGCGCAGAGCCAGACATGCGTCAGCACTGTAAGCTCCGCTGCCCGTTGTGGTGTAGTGCATCTCCACAGCCACTCCGCAATGCAACATGAGTTTTGCCACCGCATTTGCCTGCTCCTGTGTGTAGTTGCCGGGAGTGTATACGGGCAGCATGTTGTCGTAATCGTAGTTTGTCTCAAAATTAGCTGCCGGTCTTACTGTGCCGTAACCTTCCTCAGAGGTATATGTATAAGAATTATGTCCGTTGCCTTTGAGGGGATATTTGTGATAATACATCATCTGCGCCATGGATGTCGCGACACACCCGGTCACGTAATTCTTCCGGCTGCCGTTGACAGTATAGGTAGGACACATGTTGTTGAACGGCGCGCTCTGGTTCCAGCGTGTTACGAGCAGTTCGTCTACATGACTTTTATATTCAGAAGCTCTCCGCACCTTTGCCGGCTGTCGACCCTCGTCCAGTTTTTTCTCAAGCGACGAGTTGACGGACTCCATCCACCAGAGGAATGCGGGCGAATGACTGTCGGTGAGAGAAGCGTCGCTGTAACCGAGCACAGGAGAGAATGTGTCGTCATTGGCTATTACGGCATATCCGCCTCCGGCATATCCAAGGACGGTGAGCTGCGATTTGCGGTCTAACACTTTCAGAGTGGCTGGGGCGTTGCTACGCATACCTTTTGCCATGGATGTGGTTGACAGGGCTTTTGCCGCCTCCTGGCGCAACTGTGCCGCCGTGCGCGGCTTTGCGCCTACAGTACATGCCACAGCCAGCATCAATGATATTATTAAGAAATGTCTTTTCATAATAGAAGTATTTTATATAATGGTCAAAAGCCGGAGATTTCCCGGCTGAATGATATATAAAGGCAGGTTGCAGGACTATGCCGTCCGGACAACCTGCCTTCTGTATTTTGATTTGTATCCTTAAATATAAGGCGAGAGATTAATTCTTCTTCGTGAGTGTTATGTCATACATTACATCCCACATGCCTTGTCCCGGTTGGAAGAAATAAAGGCTTTGTGCTTCGTTGAACTTGATGACATCGGGCAGCACTTTGCCTTCGTCTACTGTCCATCTGGTTGTAACGTCATTGAATGTGTACTGACGACCGTTGTCTGTAGCCCATACCCACTGATAGTCAGTACCGTAGGATGCAATCTGCTCACCGCAGATGAAACCGAGCGTTCCAACCCTCAATGTCTTGTCATATGAATAGCGGAAGCGCCATGTGCAGTCAAGATAAACATTAGAACCTACTTTAAACATTGACGGACATGAGGCTGTAAGGATGCTCTCATAGTCGGCGGAATTCTCATTAGCTGTTCCGCTTATCTTCACATCAAAAGAGACATCCTGAGACTGCCCGGGAACTTGCTTGCCGTCCGCGTCAAACACAGGTTTCTTGGCGTTAAGCGTCCATGTGCCGAAGAATGCCAGATAAGTGTCGCCGTCGTTATCTTTTATGGTTACGGTTGTCTTCTGTGTCTTTATCTCTGCACCTTTTGCTGAGACAATGGTCAGAGTGAACTGGCGTGGATCGTTGATGACATTGTCGTCCAAGGTCTTCACCTCTACGTTAAGCGTTCCGGTGCTGAGTGTGTCGGCATTGATGTTGAGCGTCTTATCGGTAATGAGATAGTGCTTTCCCTCAACAGCTCCGTTCTCGCCGACAGGTGCAGCCTCAATCTTTATCTTCACAGCACCGTTTCTGAGTCCGCTCACGTTTATAGGAATGTTTGTGTAGCCAGACGTAGCTTCGTTTATCTCTACTTCCTCACTGGCAAATCCGACAGTACACTGTCCGGTGTTTATGTCATCCCCATTATCAGAGCACGACCATATGAACGGCAGTGCAATCGCCAAAAGCATATATATTTTTATGTGTTTCATAAGTCTTTCTTGCTTTTATGATTGTTGTTTTGTTGGCAGACGGACCGCTGACACTCAACGCTCCGTCTGCATTTAGAATTAGTATCCTGGATTCTGAACCATTTTCTTATTCACATCCATCTCGTGCTTCGGTATCGGCCATGTGAACCTGTTGTCACCGGCAGGACGCTCGAGCTGTGTGGTTGTAGGACCGGGCAACAGCAACAGATCTTCCTGCTGTGCCTCGCCGCGCTCCATGCTCTTATGCCAGCGTTTGAGGTCGAACAGACGTGTGCCTTCACCCACCATTTCACGCTGACGCTCATTCTGAAGCTCAGTCATTATAGTAGAAGCGGTGAACGAACGGTCTTTGTAACCTGCGATGCGTTTCTTCTCAAGAGCATTGAGATATTGGGCTGCCTTTACAAGATAAGATCCGTCGGTCTGTGCAAGCTGCGCGTATGCCTCAGCCGCTATGAGATACATTTCGGCTATGCGGAATGCCTTTGGCTCTATTACAGAACGTGCCTCGGTGACATTATACTCTTTGTAGAGCCTTGTCTCAAGCGGGAACTTGTTGAATGCATAAACGCGACCGGATGTTCCGGTTGTGGTTGTAATATTTATCTGATTGAAGTAAGCCTTCTTACGGTAGTCCTTGTCACTGTAAAGGTCGACGAGAGTCTTCGTAGGCACAAAGTCTGGCTCTTTGTCAACCGGCTGGTAATATATTCCCAATCCGGAGATAAGCTCAGACTTGCTGGCAATGGCAAGTTGCAGAATGGTTTCCATACCCGCGTCTTCAGCCCACATGGATTTCAGTTCATCAGTCCCTTCTGCCAGAGCATATGTGCCTGAAGAGATGAGAGCTTCCGCATACTTGGCTGCATCCTTATAGTTGTCCATTGCAAGAGCCTGACGCGCGCGCAGTGCCGTGATGGCATCCTGAGTGATATATGCGCTAAGAGCAGCATTTGGTTCGCTGACATATTTAGTTGCGCTGTCGAGGTCGGCTGTCACCTGTGCCATCGTCTCGGCGAGAGTTTTTCTTCCCGGATATGTGCTTGGGTTAGACGACGGAGCGTAGTCGAGACGATAGGAAACACCGCTGTTTGCCTTGTCTGCCGTTGAAGCATCATAGTCGGCGCAGTAGAACTGCGAGAGCATGAATAGGCTGTATGCGCGCAAGAAGAAGGCGTCACCTTTCGCAGCCCTCACACTCACCATCTCAGCGTCTGTGAAAAGCGATTTGTCTGACATGTCACACTTGTTATATCCGTCGATGATAAAGTTGGCACGGGTTATTGCGCTCTGATAACCGCCGTACACACCGTCTATCGTACTATTCTGCGGGGTGAAGTCCCAACGGTACATGTCACCGAAGGTGTTTGAGTTTCCGATAAGAGCATGAAAACCGTCACACTGTACTTCAGGCGTAGTGTATCGTCCGTTGCCTCCGATTGTCCCACGCAATGCGGAATACAGCCCCACGCGCATTGCCCTGAAGTCGGTAGGCGTCTGCAAAGCCTCTGTGTCCGGTAAAGTTCCGTAAGGCTCCTTGTCCATGTCGCATGATACCAGAAGACCGGCAGTCAATGCAAGAAACAAATATATCTTTTTCATTGTTTATCCTTGTTTTACGTTTATAATGTTAACTGTATACCGAATGAATACTGGCGTGTATTCGGATAGTTGCCCAAAGTCTTATAGCTGTCCACCTCTGGGTCATACCCATGATATCCTGTGAAAGTCAGCAGGTTGCGCCCGATGAAATAAATCTTCGCGCCCTTAACAATCTTTGTGGCGTTAAGCCAGTTCTGCGGAAGGCTGTAGGACAGCTGCAGGAATTTCAGACGTACAAACGACGCGTCTTCATACAGGCTTGAGTCAAACTGACGCGGACAGTTGGCTGCCGCTATGTTTGTAACTTGTCCCGGATGTGTCCACATCTTGAGCATAGCCGTACTTTGGTTGCCTTGTGTTGCGAAAGCTGGGTTCTGCACAAAAAAGAGGTCGTTGTTCAACATGTAGCGGTCGAACATACCAATGAACTGCACGTCGAGCTGCAGACCTTTCCATGATACGGTTGTTGAGAAACCGCCTGACCACGGAGCAATTACTCCCTTGTCAAGCATCACGCGGTTGTTTTCCGAATAAACCTTTGTCTCGTTGCCGTTCTTGTCGAGCCATACTGTCTGACCGTCAGCCGGATCCACGTGACTCCAACGCACATCATACAGTGTGCCGTAAGCATAACCCTTCTCAAGGTGGACGAGATTGGTCACATCGTAAGAGTCAGCCCCCTTAAACAGTTTTGTCACTTTGTTCTTGTTATAGTTTCCGTTGAGAGATACGCTCCAGTACCAGTCCTTGTTCTTTATTATGTCATAGCTGATGTTGAAGTCCACACCGCGGTTGTACATCTCAGCCACATTACCCCAACCGGTACCAAAGCCTGTTGTGTAGGAATAAGGCATTTCGACGAGCATGTTGGATGTCACCTTATTATAGAACTCCACATCGAACGAGAGTCGGTTGAACAACCGTCCGTTCAAGCCTACGTTGAATGTCTTCACAGTCTCCCATGTGAGCTCAGGGTTGGGCGCGTTGGCTACAGCCGAACCTGTTTCACCGTTGTACTCCAGACCTCCACCGACGAGTCCGAGTGCCTTATACGGAGCGATTCCCGAGTTACCTGTTGAACCATAGCTTATCTTGAACTGCAGATCGTTGAGCCAGCTGCGTGTAGATTCCATGAAGTTTTCTTTCACGACGCTCCACATGAATGCTGCGGCACCGAAAGTTGCCCAGCGGTTGTTCTCACCGAAGAGTGAAGAGCCGTCGCGACGTAGGCTCAAGTCTACGAAATATTTGTCGGCATAAGCGTAGTTGAGCATACCGAACCATGAATTGCGCACTTCCTCAGAGATGCCTTGTGAAGGTACTTCTACGTTTTTTTGTGCTGCAAGTGGAAGCATGAGAAGCCTGTTGTCCTCAAAGCCACCTGCTGACACACCGAACGACTCTGTCTTACCATACATGGACTCCTGACCGAGAAGAACGGTAACGTTGTGTTTCTCAAGGAAGTTGAACTTATACTCGGCTGTATTAGTCACCGTCCAGCGGTAGAAGCGTGAGAAACTTTCTGACACGTAACCTTTCTCTGCAAAAGACACTTCAGGAGTCTTAAGACATTTGAATGAACTACGCAAGTCGTTAGCGTCAAGACCAACCGCCGAACGAATGTTCAGACCTTTGACAGGATTGATGTTAACGAAAAGGTTCTCGTTCAGTCTCACGCGACGTGTGTTTGTCGGCTGTATCTCAGACAGGTAATATGGGTTATAGTCCCCGTTAGGATATACGTTCACGCGCTTGCCATAGCCTTCAAATGTACTGTTGGCGTAGTCTTCCGGATTAAGACCGAGTACCTCATAATAAGAAAGTGTCGGCAAGAACGTACGGGCTACGTAAGCCTTGTTGCCAGGGCTGTTTGACTGATTACCGTAAGCTGTTTCCTTAAACTTTGTATAGGCAATATTAGTGTTGGCACCTACCTTGAGCCAGTCGTTTATGTTGGACTCGATGTTGGCACGCAGTGTCTCGCGGCGCATGTTGGAGTCGTCCATGATTCCGTCTGCGTCATAGTGCCCGTACGACACGAGGTAGGACATGTTGTGTGCACCTCCGCGCACGCTGACGTCTATCTGTGAAGTCGGCTTTGTGCCTCCGAAAAGTTTCTCCTTCCAGTCTGTACCTATATTATACTTCTTATAATAAGCCTTCATTGCCTGGAAGTTGGCATCTGTCTTGTAAGAAGGGTCGAGTATCTCCTGGAAAGCGAGCCATTGGTTGGCGTCCATCATGTCAAGGTTGTCACCCGTCATCTCTGACAGTCCGTATTGCGCGTTTATCGATATTGTCGGTGATTCGCCGAAGTTTCCTCTCTTGGATGTTATTATAACTACACCGTTTGCCGCACGCGAACCGTAGATTGCCGTAGCCGACGCATCCTTAAGCACGGTCATGTTCTCAATGTCGTTTGGATTGAGCGAAAGGAATGTGTTTTGCGAGACTTCGCTCCCATCGAGTATGAACAGAGGCTCCGTTGTGGCGTAGAGTGATGTCACACCGCGTATACGCATGCTCGTTGTAGCTGAAGGTTCACCTGAAGACGTGAACACCTGCAGACCTGCCACCTGTCCCTGCAGAGCGTCTCCTACGTTTGCCACAGGACGGTTTGCGAGTTTATCTGACGTCACGGTTTCGACCGAACCGGCGATAGTTCCAAGCTTTCTGGCAGAACCGTAACCCATGACAACAACACCGTCAAGTGACTGTCTGTCAGACTCAAGCACAATGCGCATATTGTTTGAGGCTTTCACCCTCTTGGGAATCATGCCGAGATAGGTAATCTCAAGCTCCGTACCAACCGGTACATTAATAGTAAACTCTCCGTCGACGTTTGTCACAGCGCCCACATTCAGGCCCTTTGCCTTGACGGATGCTGCCACAACCGGCTCACCGTCTTCAGCCGAGGTGACTACTCCGGTCAGGCGCGACTGTGCCAGTGCCATTCCTATTCCAAGGAACAGGCAGGCAAAAAACATTGTCAGTCTTTGTTTCATAAAAATCTCTCTCCTGATTTTGATTAAATAATAAAAAATATACACCTAATTCTCTCATACAACATGACCGGAAGTAATGCGACTTTTCGCTTTTATTCACCCTCCGTCATGCATTATCATTATCCGTTTTACTTATATCTTCTTACGTTTTTCCACCTAATGGAAAATATGTCTTACATCAGTCATTTATCCTTACTGTTTTTACAATCATTTTGTTATCTTTGCGTACACCTCTGTTGCAGAGGTGTATGCTTATAAGTCACGGAGGGCTGATTTTAAGTCTGTCTTGAGTGGTTTTATATGTAATGCAATTTGGTGGAAATCGGAACAAACAGGCTGTAGTCATGCAGTACGCCATCCAACATGGGAAAGAGGTGTTGACTTACCTGAAATCATTTTCTGACGGAGTATGCGGGACACGCATGATGAGCTACGGCTCATAACAGTGAAGGAATAAAGTAAAGGAATAAAGAACATAATAATTACGATTATGAAAATCAAATTTCAATTCAATGTATCATTGCAGAAGGATGCTGAGGAAAAGAAGAATACTGTTACCGTAAATAACAGCTCCTTTGTCGATTGCGCAAGAAAAGAAATTTTGAATGCCCGTGAGCGCGGGTCTTTCAGTACGGCGGCAAACTACGATACTGCCCTCCGCTCGTTTCTCACCTTTATAAAACGCGAAGACATAATGCTGGACGATATAACAACAGAGATGCTCGAAAGCTATCAGAAATGGCTGTTGAGACGCAATGTGTCGCTAAACACGGTGTCTTGTTACATGCGCTCGCTGCGCTCCATATACAACCGCGCCACGGACAGTAAAAGCAGGGTGTTCAGCCGCATTTTCACAGGCAGTACGCCGACATACAAGAGGTCGCTATGCGTGGACGACATACAGAGGCTGTCAGCGCTCAAGCTGTCAAAGGGATCGAGGCTTGCCCTGGCACGCGACATATTCCTGTTCAACTTCTACTGTCAGGGGATGCCGTTCATAGATCTGGCTTTCCTGAGAAAAGAACAGGTGGTAAACGGCAGCATTGTATATAACAGGCACAAGACAGGACAGATGATACGCATCGCCGTGGAGCCGTGTATGGAACAGATTATACAGAAATACAGCAGCACAGACTCTGTGTATGTATTCCCGCTGCTCGGGTCGACAGACATGACAGAGGCATACAACGAGTATCAGAAGCAGCTGAGCTACTACAATCTCGCCCTGAAGCGGCTTGGCAAGAGAGCAGGATTCAGCAGACCGCTCACCTCATACGTGGCGCGCCATTCGTGGGCGAGCATCGCCTTTCAGACCAATGTGGAGCTACAGACAATCTCAAGGGCTATGGGGCACACCAACCCTATGACCACATTAATATATATAAAGGAGCTGGACAACAGTCATCTGGCAACTGCCAACCATAAGATAATCACTGTATGCAGCACAAATACCGACGACGACTCCAAAGGCATGCCATGATGCGGGAATGAAACGGGTGAGCCGTATAGACATAAGCAAGCATATGCCGGCACACATCTGTCACTGCCGGCATTAATCGTGCTCGCAAGCCGTGCTATGCATTATGCAAAAACACGTTGCATTTTGTCAAAAACTATGTCACACACGTTACACAACTTAAGATGGCATAATGACAAAACATCGTGATTTAAGGCGAAAAAAACAAACAGATTTAACCGAATCAACATTGTAATGAGTCGGAATCTTCATGTTTTTGTATCCTTTTCTATCAAAGTATAATTAAATATTAGTTTTTTAACGATTATGGTCAATAAAAGTTAAAAAATGTAATATATAAATTGCAATGCTTGCTACATATACGAATAAACACTAAATTTGCAAACTGATGCTAAATTAAGGCAAAATAATACACCTCTGCAACAGAGGTGTATGCAAATTTAACAAAAAAACAGCAAAACCGTATATGTTCAAGAGCATCGGTTAAGAATAATTTAGATTCTGACATATATTGGTTTGGGCGGAGAAAAAGAACAACGGACGCCCTACAAAGACGAAGCGGAGGGATAACACTACGCTACACACAGGTACATCACGAAACAAAAGAATAAACATTTTTTAATTTTTTAAATCAAATCAGGAGAGAGATTTTTATGAAACAAAGACTGACAATGTTTTTTGCCTGCCTGTTCCTGAGCATAGGAATGGCGCTGGCACAGTCGCGCCTGACAGGTACGGTCACATCGGCAGAGGATGGACAGCCTGTTGTTGGGGCATCCGTCAAGGCAAAGGGCCTGAATGCAGGCGCAGTGACAAATGTCGACGGAGAATTTACAATCAACGTGCCGGTGGGCGCAGAACTCGAGATTACATATCTGGGCATGGTACCAAAGACTGTAAAGGCAGCCAACAACATGCGCATCGTGCTCGAATCAGACAGCCATACGCTTGAGGGTGTTGTCGTAACAGGTTACGGTTCGGCACGTAAGCTCGGAACCATTGCCGGCTCTGTGTCATCGGTATCCGGTGACGCACTTTCGCTCCGTCCGTCCGCCAGTGTCAGCGACGCACTGCAGGGACAGGTTGCCGGTCTGCAGGTGTTCACGTCTTCAGGTGAGCCTTCCGCAGTCTCCTCAATGACCATCCGCGGTGTCACATCAATAAACGCATCGACAGAACCGCTTTACATATTGGACGGAAGTGAGATTTCGGCAAATACATTCGTTTCGCTCAACCCGAACGACATAGAGAACATAACCGTATTGAAGGACGCCTCTTCAACAGCCATCTACGGTTCGCGTGCCGCCAATGGTGTCGTTATCGTAACATCGAAGAAAGGCAAGTTCGGTGAGGCTCCTACGGTGCTTGTGTCTGCACAGTATTCTATTTCTGAGGTTGCTCATGACGGAACTGAGGTAATGGATGCCAGCCAGTGGTTTAAATTCCAGGAGATGATAAATCCTTCAAACCTGACAAACGAGTCTTTTCAGGCTATGAAGAACTATTATCAGAAATACAACATCGGTACAGACTGGGTAGACCGCTTCCTCGGAAATACTTCTCCGATATCCCAGATTGACGCAAGCGTGCGCGGTGGTTCTCAGAACACAGCTTATCTTGTTTCATTCTCACATTACGATGCGGACGGTCTGTATGACGACTCCAACATGCGCCGCGAGACCTTGCGTGCCAACCTTGAGTTCAACATCACTCCGTGGCTGAAGGTGGGAACAAACTCCAACCTTGCTTATAACAAGACACAGACCACTCTTGTCATCAATGGTGAGACAACAAGTGTTTATAACAAACCGTGGGCAGCCCATGCTTATTTCCCTACACAGACCACACATGAGATACTCGGTCTTGCCTATAATCCCGACGGAACGATAGACTATGCCAACAGTGCGTTCAACGGATACGGTGAGAAACTTAAGTGGTATTCATTGAATCTTGGCGGTCGCGGATCTTTTGATCCTGACTATCTCGCAAGCAAACAGCCTGAGATACAGCGTCGAGTCCGCATAAACGAGAATGCGTACGTTAATATCAGCCCGATAAAAGGACTGAACCTCCGTTCTTCTGTCGGACTTGACTGGAACGACCTGCGTGTATCTTATAAAGCCTATAACCTTGTTGACGACGGTTTTGGCGATAAGATGCCTACAGGTCAGGCTTCGGAGCAGTTCTCCAACTTCTACCGTTGGACAGTTACAAATACAGCAGAGTATAAGTTCAACTTCCTTGACGACCATGACGTCACAGTTCTTCTCGGTCAGGAGTCGATGACAAACAAGACTGAGTCTTTCGGTGTTATGCGTACGGGTCTTGTGGACAACCGTCTTATGCTTCTCAGCTCAACATCTGAACATAGTCCGCTTGTCCCATCGCATTCCATCTCAGAAGAAGTGCGTAATTCATGGTTCGGAATGCTCAACTACTCATACGCAGACAAGTATTTCCTTGACCTGAGCATCCGTCGCGACGGATCGTCACTTTTCGCAAAAGACCACCGTTGGGGTACGTTCGGTGCCGCAGCATTGATGTGGAATGTTTCAAATGAAAGCTTTATGGACGTTACCAAAGACTGGCTCAAGGACCTTCAGTTCCGCGTGAGCTACGGTTCTACAGGTAACTCGGGTATAGATCCTTATCTCGCACTCGGTCTTGTAGGAGCATCTGGCTCTATGTATGTCGATGCTTCAGGAACAGTCATAGCCAATGCTTCCAACGCCGATCTCACATGGGAGAAGGTAAAGACATTCAACATCGGACTGTCCGGCCGTCTGTTCGACCGCGTAGACTTCGACCTGCAGTACTACGATAAGGTTACATCTGACATGCTGATGTCCATACCTTATTCTTATACGACAGGTTTCAGTGCCGGTTACGGAAACGTCGCAGAGATGTACAACCGCGGTTTCGACTTCACAATAGGTGTGGACATAATAAAGAACAAAGACTGGTACTGGAATGTGAAGGTCAACGGAAACTACAACAAGAACAAGGTTACGAAACTGTTCCAGGGACTTGACTCTTACGTTCTCGGCGATTTCCAGATGCTTGAGGTCGGTCACGATATGGGAGAATACTACATGGTGCGCTGGAGCCACGTCGATCCGGCTGACGGTCAGAGCGTATGGCTCGACAAGGACGGCAACTACACAAAGATATATTCGGAAGCCAACCGTGTGCAGACAGGCAAGAGCTGGGTGGCTCCTTGGTCTGGCGGACTTTCTACAACTGTTGCATGGAAGGGTTTGCAGCTCGACGTGCAGTTCACAGGAATGTTCGACCGCTACATGTTCAACAACGAGCGCATGTGGCTTGAAGACCCGCAGGCAAACGGAACATACAATCTCGCATCTTCCATGCTTGACATGTGGATGAAGCCGGGCGACAAGACTGCCATACCCGCAGCCAATGCCGTGCGTCAGTCAGACACGATGTGGCTTGAGGACGCGTCGTTCGTACGTCTGAAATACCTGCAGCTATCTTACACTCTTCCGAAGAACTGGCTCGACCAGACCGGATTCATCAAGGGTGCCAAAGTGTTCCTCGTAGGCCGCAACCTTCTCACCTTCACCGGATACAAAGGCTACGATCCTGAGGTCAACAACACAATGACATTCGGTGACTATCCCAACACGCGCCAGTACTCTATCGGTGCACAGCTTACATTCTGATAATAAGGCGTAAACAAACAAAATAAAGGAAACATAAAAATGAACAGATATATATTATTACCGGTTCTTGCATTAACGCTTACACTCGCATCCTGCGACATGGACAAGAATCCTTATAATGCAATTCCCGAGGATGAGGCTCTTATGACGCCTACTGATTTTAAGAACATGAGTGTTCCGCTCTATACCGGCATGCGCTCTTTTGTCGGCAGCAGCTATTTCTGCACCGGTCCTGACGAGCAGAGCGACGACTTCAACGCCACCACCGGCGCAGGCATAAGCGACCTTCACCGCTGGGACTTCAACGCAAGTCTGCGCTCGGGAGATGCCCTCTATTCAAGCTGCCAGAGCATGATAGCAAGCGCCAACTTCATCATCGACGGCTATAACAAGTGCGACATGTCCAACAAAACTCTCTTCACTGATGAGGCAATGGCTACAGTGAGAAACGTTAAGGGTGAGGCATTCTTCACACGCGCTTACTTCCTGTTTAATCTGGCCCAGTTCTTCTGTGCGGATTATGACGAGAGCAATGCCGACGAGAAAAACAGCGGAGTGTCATCCCGCACCGACTATTATCCGTCGTCAGACGCCTCCACCTATCCAGGACGCAAGACTCTGCGCGAGACTTACAAGCAGATAACCGACGATCTTGACAGCGCGCTTCTCTATGTCAATGTGTCAGGAGAACAGTCGAGCTATTACATAACAATTGATGCTGTGAAGGCTGTTAAGGCACGTGTGGCTCTCGCCATGGACGATTATCCCACTGCGGCTGAACTTGCTGCCGAGGTTATCGGTACGGGCACTTACACACTCGCCGGTTCTGCCGACAGACTCAACCAGATGTGGGCTGGCAACTTTGACACGGAAAGTATATTCAAGCTCTCAGCGAGCAAAACCGACCAGCTGGCTTCACAGACCGGTCTGCAGTATCTGCCCTATACCTCCGGCGGCATACCAAGCTATGTTCCTACCCAGACAGCAATAGACCTTTATTCTGACAATGACTATCGCAAGAGTGTCTTTTTCACACCTGTCACATTCCAGACAAGCACCGGTGTTGTTGGCAATGTGCTTGCATTCAACAAGTATCCGGAGAAGGCTTATCCATATCAGGCTACAGGTGGCTCGTACGACTATGCGCGCTTCACCATCGAGCCTAAGCTCATCCGCATCTCCGAGATGTATCTCATCGCGGCTGAGGCTTACGCCATGTCAGGTGACCTGAGAAACGCCTCACAGTATCTCAATGATTTCAAGGCAAAGCGTATTGCAGGTTATCAGACACAGAGTTTCTCTTCAGCTGACAGAATAATGACGGAGATACAGAACGAGCGTCATCGTGAGTTTATCGGTGAAGGTATGCGTCTGCTCGACCTCAAACGCTGGAATCTGGGCGTCACACGAGGCACTCCCCAGCAGGAAGACATTTGCGCCATGCCAGGTGCCGACTATTCCACAGGACTGAGTGTACCTGCCGGCGATTACCACTTCGTATGGCCTATACCTACTCATGAGATGGACACCAATCCCAAGATGGTTCAGAATCCGGGTTATTAATTCAACTATTTAAAGAAAAAATACGATTATGAAGAATATAAAATTATTAATGCTTATGTTGGCAGCCCTGCCATTCTTCGCTTCGTGCTCTGATGATGATGACGTGAATACAAGGGAATGCACGGTCGGATTTTCAAGCGATGCCATTACCGTGGACGAAACGGCAGGTTATGTCCAGATTCCTATAACAGTCAGCGGACACCGCAACGGACCTGTGCGCGTGAAGATAGAGTCGGCTGCCGTAGGCGAGGATGGAGCTGTAGAGGGCGAGAACTATGCCATCACCGACAAGACTCTGAATCTCAACAGCGACACTCTCAGCACCGGAACGATAAATGTGGAGTTGAGGATAATCGACGACAGTGAGATAAACAACGACCGTCAGTTCACGCTGACCATAGTGTCTGCCGACGGTGCGGAGATAACAGGAAAGCAGACAACCGTCACCATCTCAGACAACGACGGCAACTTCTATAAGGCATTTGCCGGAGAATGGACCTTCTCCGCGATAAACGCAGACGGTATGAAGACTTCGTTCCCGGTTACGATAAAAGCCGCAGCCGAGGGCAGCTCCGACTACGAGAAGGTTCTCACGTGTGAGGCTGCAAGCATTCTCGGTGCCGGAGAGACTTATTCGTGGAAACTTGAATACATGTTCGACCAGCAGACATTGTCTGGACAGCTTGGACTTGTATGCGGAGAGGAAATCTGCTACATGCCTGATTACGGCTATCACCTGATGTGGCTCTTCAGCGAGGCAGGCAACAGACAGAATGTGTATCAGGGCGTGTTCCCGATAGACTGGAAACTTACAGAGGAAGGAACCATTCCCGACACGCTTACTCTCGATCCTGCTTTCGACATCTGGCTGTATGTGCAGACCGACGACGGCATGGGCGGATACATGGACATCTACAGCAACGTCACTCTGACAAGAAACTGACATTCATGTGCATATACGAAGACAAGGCATATTCTCTGACGGATATGCCCTGTCTTTTTCTTTTTTAAACACGAATCTTTAAAAACTGAATCGGATATATTATGAGGAAATTTTTATCATTGTTTGTGCTGTCTTTGATGACAGTCTCCGTGTTTGGAGGTCCTCGCAGCGTGGAGGATATGATGGAGGCGGCACGTAAGGTAATAGGACTTCGTCCTTCGTCACACGCCGTAAAGGAGAACCGCAGCCTTGAGGTGTTGAAGAAAGGACAGATGCTTGACGTCATCGGTTATAGGGACGGAGGCTTCGCTGTCATTGCTTCTGACGACAAGTTCGCGCCGGTGCTGGGCTATTCCGACACACAGTTCACGGCAGACGGCATGCCGCCCGCCATGCAGTGGTGGATGGACATGGCTGAGCATGCGCTTCAGACGGCTCTCGACAACGGATATGAGGTGACACCGACTGCCGAATTCAGGGATGGAAAATATCCTGAGTCTGTCGACGAGCTCCTTACAACCAGATGGGACCAGTCAATGCCTTTCAACAAGGAGCTTGTGAGAATCACCGGCAAGAGCTATCCCACCGGATGTATGGCTACTGCCATGGCGCAGATTATGAAGTATCATTCTTACCCTTCGACAGGACAGGGTTACAAGGGATATGCCATTGACGGCAAGAATGGCAACTACGACTTTGAGAACACTACATACAGATATGACAGGATGCTTGATGTCTATTCAGGCAACAACTACACCGAAGAGCAGGCTGACGCTGTGGCAAAGCTTATGCTGCATTGCGGTGTTGCCGTCGACATGACCTATGGTCTCAGCGGCAGCGGCTCTTATAGCAACGACGCCACTCTTGCGCTTAGCGAGTATTTCAAATATGACTCCAGACTTTACTCGCGCGACATTTACACCAAGGCTGAGTGGATGGACATCATTTTCGACGAGATAAGCAACGGACGCCCGATTCTCTATGGCGGAGCCACGGCGCAGAATGCCGGTCATGCGTTTGTGTTCGACGGTTACGACGCGGAGGGTCTTGTGCACGTCAACTGGGGATG
>OGXH01000179.1_pt1 | contig 38099 bp, 29 predicted proteins | sample 1576241 | NCBI WGS metagenome assembly OGXH01 (sample SAMEA3541529, study PRJEB24748) | human gut metagenome | biome: human gut; feature: human-associated habitat; material: faeces | place: China | collected 2012
TTATGTTCAATCTTTTCACCTGGACGAAGCTTCATTCTGTCATCATCAACCATGATGATATTGCCGTCACGCTCTACTACCGGACGCTCTGCCGCATAATAAAGTGGTACGATTTCGATGTTTTCGCGTTTGATGTACTGCCAGATATCTTTCTCTGTCCAGTTAGAGATTGGGAATACTCGAATACTTTCGCCCTGTTTAATCTGTGTATTATATAACTTCCACACTTCCGGGCGCTGGTTCTTAGGATCCCATGCCTGTTCTTTATTTCTAAAGGAGAAAATTCTCTCTTTGGCTCTTGATTTTTCTTCATCACGACGTCCGCCACCAAATGCTGCGGTAAATCCGTATTTTGTAAGTGCCTGTTTTAATGCCTGTGTCTTCATGATGTCTGTGTAGGCTGAGCCGTGGTCAAATGGGTTGATTCCCTGTTTTACACCTTCTTCATTTGTGTATACAATCATGTCGATTCCTTTTTCTTTTGCAATCTTATCTCTAAATTCGATCATTTCTTTGAATTTCCATGTTGTATCGATATGCATAAATGGGAACGGTGGCTTTTCCGGGTAAAATGCTTTCATTGCCAGATGCAGCATTACGGAACTGTCCTTTCCGATTGAGTAAAGCATAACTGGCTTTTCACATTCTGCTGCTACTTCTCTCATTATGTATATTGCTTCTGCTTCCAGTTCATCAAGATGTGATAATGTTCCCATCTCATTTCCTCCTTTAAAATGTTTTCTATGCTAATATTTGTTAGAATCTTTCATGTTTATCTCAATGGTCTTTGTCTCACCGTTCGGACTATCGACACGCCATATGCGGACATCGCCTTTTTCCTTGACAGAAAGCATGGAACCCATGCCTCCCATGTCAGCACCTAAGAAGTAAAGAATTGCTCCCGTGTGACATTCTTTTAAGCAGGCGGTACAGCCCCAGCAGTCTCTGATATTTCGAATATGTACCTTGCCGTCCTCGCCTTTTTTTAAGAGATTCCCGGGACAGACGGAAAGGCATTTTCCGCATCCCACACATTTATTCTGTAAAATCCGTACACTCATATACCTTGCCTCCTGTCACCAGTTCTCTGAAAATGATTTCTGTCCCGCCGTCTGGCTTTCTTTTTGAATTCACATATTTAAGCCACTGATTGCTCTCTTCCGGATAGTCTGTATTCTCTCCAAAGCTGTGCCATCTTGTCTCTTTTCTAGCTCTTAAATGTTCAATCAAAGTCTGACACACAATCAGTCTCTCTCTTACTTCGTAGATATCTTTTAACTCAAACATATCTTTTGCTTTGAGTTCATCAATCATGTCAAGTAATTCACCGATTCGCTTCTTACCGATTACCAGTCTCTCTTCATTGTACTGATAATCGGTAGCGATTCCTCCGGCATACTGATCCATGACTTTCTGCATTGCCTCTTCAAGCTGTTCTGCAGTAATGAAAAATGTATCTTCGCTGTCTTTTCCTTCTGCTGTCAAATGTGCTTCATACTCTTTTTTCTTCAATATAGAAGCATTATCTATTTTTGTTTCAATTTCCTTTATAGCATTTGATTTTTCGCTGTCTGCATTTAAGTTTTTTAAGTATTTCGTCATGGATTCGGCGGCAATCTCGCCTTCTGCCAATGCTCCGGTTACGTATTTCTGTGGGCATCCTCCGGCAACATCTCCGGCGGCAAATAAACCTTTCACGGTTGTTCTTCTGCCGTTATCTACCCAGTAACCACTTGCAGTATGACCACCTACAATGTAAGGTTCTGTCCCTTCGATTTCGACATTCTCACTCGCCGGTCCTCTCGAACCTTCTAACCATTTGAGTGTCTGGCTTGGTGCCATGTTGAGATACGCTCTGTATAAATCCTGTTCCTGTGCTGCACTGATTTCGTCTGTCTTTAGATAACAAGGACCGCGTCCCTCTCTGTTCTCAGTTACTGTTCCATATAATCGCTGAGAAGTTGTAAGACCGTATTTTGTCTCATAAATCTCACCGTGAGAGTTCATCTGCCTGGCTCCGACACCCTGTGCGATTGTTCCAACCGGTGCAATCGTATCTTTACATCGCAATGCGATAAAACGCATCTCAAATGTTGTCATTTCTGCTCCGGCTAAAATTCCCATTGCAAATCCGGCTCCGGTATTAAATGGGGTATGATAAAAAAGCATATACGGCATTACTTGAAACGGATGTGGATGAGGGAACACTATGCAGCAGTTTAAAAGTGCTTTCCGAACTTCTTGAAAAGCATTATGGGAAAAAAGTAATTATTCTGATCGATGAATATGATGTTCCACTGGCAAAAGCACTTGAACGGGAATATTATGATCAGATGGTTATCTTTATCCGCAACCTGTTTGAGTATGCGCTTAAGACAAATGACAGCCTGAAATTTGCGGTGCTGACTGGATGTATGCGCATTTCCAAGGAAAGTATTTTTACAGGACTGAATAATCTGAAAGTTCTTTCCATTGCAGATGTACAGTTTGACGAGTATTTCGGATTTACCGATGAAGAAGTAAGGGAGATGCTGGAATACTATGAACTTTCCGATCATTACGAGGATATTAGGGAGTGGTATGACGGATATCAGTTCGGAAAAGCAGAAGTTTATTGTCCATGGGATGTAATCAATTATGTGGACACGTTGCGGGCGGACCCGCTGGCAGAGCCTAAAAATTACTGGTCAAATACAAGCAGCAATGAGGCGGTCAAAAGATTTATCAGGGAATCGGATAAAGTAACGCTAAGGCGTGAGATAGAGCGGCTTGTTGCAGGTGAAGTGATCGAGAAAGAAATCCATCAGGAACTGACTTATAAAGAAATGTATGACAGTATTGACAATCTATGGAGTGTATTATTTACAACAGGATATCTTACACAAAGAGGACGGGCAGCGGGGGATACGTTCCAGCTGGTGATTCCGAATATGGAGATCCGGAAGATTTTTACAGACCAGATTATGGATTTTTTTAAAGAAAATGTACCGAAGAATGGCGTGCTGTTAAATACATTCTGTGAAGCATTAAGAAACGGAGAAACAGAAACGATAGAAAAATGCCTGTGTGATTATCTGCGGCGGGCCATCAGTATCCGGGATACTTTTGTGAGAAAAAAGATGAAAGAAAACTTTTATCACGGTATCTTAATTGGAATTCTCGGGTATGAGGAATCGTGGAGTGTTTCTTCGAATAAAGAATCAGGCGATGGTTACAGCGATATTGTGATCGAGACAGATGACGGTGAAATGGGAATCATTCTGGAACTTAAGTATGCACAGGATGGAGATTTGGAAACGGCATGCCAGTCTGCGTTAGAACAGATCGGTGGGAACAATTATATAGACATTCTTGAAGAGGATGGTGTGGAAAAGATTCTGAAATATGGAATCGCATTTTATAAAAAGAGATGCAGGGTAATGATTGGGGAAAAATCCTGATGCGGGATGAAAAACTTGACTTGGAGTCCACTTTATGAGCTATACTAGAGGGGAAAAAGAAAGGAGAATTATGGAAAAGTCAGGAATTTTAAAAAATAAGCTGTTTTTGTATCTCACGGAATTTTTTGCCGGAATGTCCGTGATGGCAGTAGAACTGGGTGCGAGCAGGCTGTTGGCGCCGTATTTCAGCTCGTCGCAGATCGTGTGGACGATCATCATCGGAACGATCATGATCGCAATGGCGCTTGGAAATATTTATGGAGGAAAAAGTGCGGACCGGTCGCCGGACCCGGACAAACTGTACCGCAGAATACTGATCGCTGCGATCTGGATCGCACTGATACCGGTCGTCGGAAAATACATTATCCTTGGAATATCGGCACTGCTGATCTTTACCGTCAGCAGCAATTTCCTCATTATTGCCGCATTTGTGGCATGTATGGTGATTTTTGTATTCCCACTGTTTTTACTCGGCACAGTGACGCCATCCCTTGTGAAATACTCGGTGGACAGTCTTGACGACAGTGGAAAAACGGTCGGAACGCTGGGAGCATTCAACACGATCGGAAGCATTATCGGAACATTTGTGCCGACTTTTGTGACGATTCCGGCAGTCGGAACCTCTATCACGTTTCTCATTTTTGCGGGAATTCTGATCGCATTAGCCGCAGTGTATTTTTTGAGCAGCCACAGGGGACAGAAGAAGGTGGCAGTATCGGCAGTTATTTTCGTACTCTGCTGTGGACTTGGCTATTCGGATTCTTTTGCATTCTGGCAGAATGACTTAAGTTACGAAGGGGAATCCATTTATAATTATTTACAGGTCTCCGAGGATGACAGGCGCGTGATCTTATCCACGAATGTCCTGTTCGGTGTGCAGTCACTCTACATGAAAGACGGCGGTCTGACCGGAATGTATTACGATTATGCGATGGCGGCGCCGCTCATGATCCCGGATAAAAAGGCAGAGGATATGAATGTTCTGATCCTTGGAATGGGAACCGGAACTTACGCGACCCAGTGTAAAAAATATTTCGGTGATATGTCAATCGAGGGCGTGGAGATCGACGATAAGATCACGGCGCTTTCCAGACAATATTTTTCCCTGCCGGACGATGTCAAAGTGACGACCTATGATGGCAGGGCATATTTACAGGCGATCGACGAGAAATATGACGTTATCATGGTGGATGCCTACCAGGATATCACCATCCCGTTTCAGATGTCATCGGTCGAATTTTTTACGATGGTCAAAGAGCATTTAAACGAGAACGGCGTGATGGTCGTAAACATGAATATGCGCGGAAACAATGAGGGCAATATCAACCAGTATTTGTCGGATACCATTGCATCCGTATTTGACCATATCGTGACCGTGGATGTGGACGGTTCCACAAACCGGGAGCTGTATGCTTCCTCCAATGCAGACATGGTAAAGACATTAGAGAATAACGCAAATGAGACCGGACATTCCGATCTGCGCGATATGATGCTTCATGTGGCAGACACCAGCAGTGTGTATGAGGCGGGAGATTATATCATGACGGACGACAAGGCGCCTGTGGAGCTTCTCGGCATGCAGGTGATCGACCAGCTGATCCAGGGGGAAGTTGCATATTATAAGGATATTTTTGAAAAAGACGGGATCAACGGACTGCTGGAGTCACTATAAAAAGATTTTAGAAGACAGGAAATCAAGCGCATGCGCAAACAGCTTTTACAGGAACTGAAACTCATATCAGAAGAAGAAAAGAAGTATCAGTCAGGACAGGGAAACATCGAAAAACAGTTATATGCGAAAGATTCGATCAGTGAGATCGACCGGGAACTGCTGTTAGAGAGAGGACGGCTCGTCACGGTGCGCCCGCACAGCCGTTTTGTGGAATTCCCGGAGCACAGGCACAATTATGTGGAGATGATGTATGTGGTGCAGGGAAACATCACACATATCATTGAGGGAAAAGAGCTGACCCTTCACAAGGGAGATGTGCTGATGTTAAACCAGCAGGTGCGTCATGCGATCCGGCGGGCGGAATATGAGGATATCGGGATCAATTTTATTGCGCTACCGGAGTTTTTTGAAATCCCGCTCTCCATGCTGCATGAGAAAAATGTACTGGCGGAATTTATTGTCGGTGCGTTCCGGCAGAAAGATCCCGTTTCACATTACCTGCTGTTCCAGCTGCAGGAAGATCCGCAGGTGGAAAATCTTATGGAAAATATGATCGTCTCCATGCTGCACGAACATGCAAATGAGGATGCGATCAATCAGTATTCCATGGGACTTGTATTTTTGTATCTGTTAAATCATCTTGAAAATTTAAGTCATAATTCTTCGATGGATTATAAAGAAACAGTGGTACAGGCGGTGCTCCGGTACATTAACAGTGACTGCAAAAATGCGAATCTGACAAAGATCGCTGCGGATACGCATCAGTCCATGACTGTATTGAGCAAACTGATTAAACAAAAGACCGGATATACTTTTCAGGAATTGTTACAGCATAAGCGTTTTGAGACAGCCGCACATCTCCTTGCCGAGACAGACCTTTCCGTCGAGGAGATCGCGTTAGATGTCGGCTATGAGAATCAGAGCTATTTTTTCCGGCAGTTTAAGGAACGGTATGGGATGACACCGCGGAAATACCGGATTGTTCATCGCACGACACGTTCGTGAATGTGGATGAATTATGAAATGATATCACAAAAGTATCGGATCGTTCATTAGTATACTTTGTAAAATGGAAAATAAGGACAGTTTTTTGGTCGAATAAGAGCCTAAAAAACTGTCCTTATTTTTGTTATCCTAATCTCAGAAAAAAGAGAACGAAAGGAGCAGGGATGGGAAAAAACTATTATCTGGCTGTGGATATCGGGGCATCGAGCGGACGGCATATGCTCTCCCATATGGAGAATGGGAAAATGATCTTAGAAGAGATCTACCGTTTCCCCAATGGGATGGTGGAAAAAAATGGTCATAAAGTGTGGGATGTGGACAAGTTATTTGAGGAAATCCTGACCGGAATGAAAAAATGTGCGCTGGCAGGAAAAATCCCATACAGCATGGGCATTGACACCTGGGCAGTCGATTTTGTCCTGCTGGATGAAAATGACAGGCGCATCGGGGATGCAGTGGCATACCGGGACAGACGGACGGAAGGAATGGACAGGAGGGTATATGGCATCATTTCAGAGGAGGATCTATATCTGAGAACCGGAATACAGAAACAGATATTCAATACGATCTATCAGCTGATGGCAGTCAAAGAGCAGCAGCCGGGGCAGCTTGAGCGGGCGAAAAGCATGTTGATGATACCGGACTATTTTCATTTTCTGCTGACAGGTCAAAAAGTGCAGGAGTATACCAATGCGACGACCACACAGCTCGCGGAACCGGTCAAAAAAGACTGGGACATGGAACTGATCGGGAAACTCGGTTATCCGAAAGAAATTTTCCAGAAAATCCAAAAACCGGGATATGAGGTCGGCGGGTTATCCGATGAGATAAAAAAAGAAGTAGGATTTGACTGTAAAGTGGTTCTTCCTCCAACGCATGATACTGCATCCGCAGTGGCAGCAGTTCCGACGCAGGAAGAGCATGCAATCTATATCAGTTCCGGCACATGGTCATTGATGGGAACGGAGTTGAAAGAAGCGGACTGCAGTAAAAGCAGTATGCTCCATAACATGACAAATGAGGGCGGTTACGATTACAGATTCCGCTACCTGAAAAATATTATGGGGCTGTGGATGATCCAGTCCGTGAAAAAAGAGAGTGCACCGGATCTGGGATTTGGGGAGATCTGTGCACTTGCGTCAAAAGAGGCAATCACATCTTATGTGGATGTCAATGATGCAAGATTCCTCGCGCCGGAGAATATGACAGAGGAAGTAAAAAAAGCCTGCGAGGAATCCGGGCAGCAGATTCCACAGACGATCGGAGAACTGGCGGCAGTGATCTATCACAGCCTTGCAGAGTGTTATGCAAAAACGGTGGAGGAGATCGAGGCACTGACAGGTATTACCTATCCGAAGATACAGATCGTCGGTGGAGGGGCAAACGCACAGTACTTAAATGAACTCACGGCAAAGTATACAGGAAAAGATGTCTGTGCAGGTCCGACCGAGGCAACGGCAGTCGGAAACCTTGCAGCGCAAATGATCGCAGCGGGAGAGTTACGGGACTTAAAGGCGGCGAGGGCATGTATCGCGGAGTCGTTTGAAATGAATATGTTTAGAAGTGATAAATAGCAGCATAGAGAAATTTTTTATACGCAGATGAAAACGTCAGTTTTATTGGAAAACGGACAGGAAAGGAGATTTATATGACAGGTTATGAAGCATCAAAAGAAAAATATGCAGCGTTAGGTGTGGATACAGACCAGGCAATCGAGATATTAAAAAAGGTTCCGGTATCCTTGCACTGCTGGCAGCTTGATGATGTGATCGGGTTTGACAATGATGGAGGACTGACCGGAGGAATCCAGACAACCGGAAATTATATGGGACGTGCGAAGACACCGGAACAGCTCATGGTAGATATGGAAGAGGCAATGAAACTGATGCCTGGAACGGCAAAGCTGAATATCCATGCATCTTATGCGATTTTTGGAACGGGAGAATTTGCAGACCGCGATGCCTTAGAGCCAAAGCATTTTGCAAAATGGGTAGAATTTGCAAAGAAACACAACATGGGAATTGACTTCAATCCTACATTTTTCTCCCATGAAAAAGTAAAGGACGGATTGACCTTATCAAGCCCGGACGAGGAGACGAGAAAGTTCTGGATCAATCACGGAAAAGCATGTATCCGTATTTCGGAATATTTTGCGAAAGAGACCGGAATGCCGTGTGTGATGAACATCTGGACCGGTGATGGATTTAAGGATGTTCCGGCAGACCGTATGGGACCGCGTCTCCGCTATAAGGATTCGATCGAGCAGATCCTCTCAGAGCCGTATGATAAAAATCTTGTAAAACCGTGTGTGGAATCAAAAGTGTTTGGAATAGGTGTGGAGTCTTATACGGTAGGTTCTGCAGAGTTTACGCTGAGCTTTGCGGCACTGCACGATGGATGTATGCCGCTTATGGACAACGGACATTATCATCCGTTAGAGTATGTGTCCGATAAGATCCCGGCAATGCTCTGTTTTTACCCAGAATTTGCACTTCACATTACAAGGGGTGTGCGCTGGGATTCCGACCATGTGCTGATTTTGGATGATGAGACAAAAGAGATGGCAAAAGAGATCGTAAGAGATCACGCATTAGACCGTGTTTACATGGCATTAGATTACTTTGATGCAAGCATTAACCGTGTGTCAGCACTTGCAACCGGTTTCCGCAGCTGGCAGAAAGCACTTCTGATGGCTCTGTGCACACCGAATGAGATGTTAAAGGAACTTCAGGATACCAATCAGATGGGGAAACTCATGGTGATGAATGAGGCTGTGAAAATGCTCCCGATCGGAGAAGTCTGGGAAGAATACTGCCGTAGGGAAGGCGTGTGTGATGATCTTCATTTCTATGATGAGATTGAAAAATATGAGCGCGAAGTGTTAGTAAAGAGAGCATAGCTGAAAAAATAGCATATAGCAAATTAGACGGGGATTTGTGAATACCTGAAAATTACAGAGAAGAGGGAAACGAACATGAAATTTATAGATGCAGAATTTGTAAAAGGATTTATCCGTATGGCGAACGACGGATGGGAGCAGGGATGGCATGAGAGAAATGGCGGAAATCTGTCCTATCGTGTTAAACCGGAGGAAGTAGAATCCGTAAAAGAAAACTTTGAGGCAAAGAAGTGGCAGCCGATCGGGACATCCGTTCCAAATCTGGCGGGAGAATATTTTCTTGTGACCGGAAGCGGCAAATATTTCCGCAACGTCATCATTAAACCGGAAGATTCCATCTGTATGATCGAACTGGATGAAAAAGGCGAAAATTACCGCATCGTATGGGGACTGGTAAACGGAGGCAGACCGACATCAGAACTGCCAAGCCATCTGATGAATCTGGAAGTGAAGAAGATACAGAACCCGAAGTACCGTGTCGTATACCATGCGCACACCACGAACATCATTGCGCTGACGTTTGTTCTGCCGCTGGAAGATAAAGTGTTTACGAGAGAACTCTGGGAGATGGCAACCGAATGTCCGGTCGTATTCCCGGCAGGCATTGGCGTAGTTCCGTGGATGGTACCGGGCGGCAGGGAGATCGCAGTTGCAACCAGTGAACTGATGAAAAAATATGATCTTGCGGTCTGGGCACATCATGGTATGTTTGCGGCCGGGGAAGATTTTGACCTGACGTTTGGTCTGATGCACACCGCAGAAAAATCCGCGGAGATTCTGGTAAAAATGCTTTCCATGAGACCGGATAAGCTGCAGACCATCACACCGGATAATTTCCGTCATCTTGCGAAAGACTTTCATGTTACACTGCCAGAAGAATTTTTATATGAAAAATAAAAGCTAGTACGAGCGATATGCGGATGGTGTCATCCCATATCGCTTTTTAAATACTTTCACGAAGTAATTGCTGTCAGGATATCCTACATACATTGCAATTTCCGCAACAGAAAGCATGGAGGTCTTTAAGAGTTCGGCAGCTTTTTTTGTGCGTAAATCTGCTATATATGCGGTCAGGGTGATACCCATTTCTTTTTTAAACAGACGGGACAGGTGTTCTTCGCTTACATGATTTGTATCCGATAATTCGTGCAGGGAAATGTCCTGTGAATAGTTGATGGAGATGTAGTTTAGTACATTTCGGATAACGGGAGAGTATTGTGACATATGCTTTGTATCATGAACAGCCTGGGTCAGTCTGATCAGCATATCTTTTTGAATCTTATCTAGTTCAGATCCGGTTCTTGCGGAGGCAAATTTCTGGATACTTTCTTGTGCTATTTCATCTATTTTTACCACAGGGCAGCCACCGGTCTCAGCGGCTTTTCTGGCAAGAGTTCTAAGGATGGCAAAACCATTCCAGTCGGTAGAATATAGAGAACGCTGTGATTGGGAGGTGTTGGCATAGTAATTGCTTGCTATACTCTCAAAAGCCATACGGACACCGTCTATATCCCCATCTGATATTTTTCTGAGAAAATAATTTTCCGTTTCATATCTGTCTATGATTTGATAATAGGTATTATTGGATTCTAAAATCAGCTTATCTGTCTTGAGCTCCTCATGGAATCCGGTCAGCTTTCTGTAAGAAAATTCAGGTGTATTTGGGATAAAGGTACGCATGGCAGCAAGTACGGTACCGTGGATCATGGAATAGCTGAGCTGTGGGAACTGATCATAGTATAGCTTCAGTGGCAGCAGGATGCTTGCAGGTAGTTTGTGGGATGCTAATAATTCCTGCATTTCCAGTGATGAAAAAGTATTTTTTACATAGGGACCCAGCAGGTAACAGGTATTATCAAAACAAAATAGAATCAGATTTGTATTCAGATAGTCTGTAATCTCATAAAATACTTCTTTTTTTGCATTTTCCAGCAGATAATGCAGATATTCTGCGGTGTACATCGGCTGAAGCGTTTTTTCAAAGCAATTTTGCTGTTCAAATGAATCAAGAGAGGCATTATCATTTGCAATACTGCAGATTCTGATGCCCAGTATATTTGCTACAAATCCCATGAAAATTTTCTCATTCATTAGATATCCCCCGTCATGTATATGTTATCAGATACCGCTGCGGGCGGCAGACTGTGATTTTTATACAAATATCAAAATAATACTATTTATATCAAATTTACTCTAACTATATCATGGATCATATGTTAATGTAAATACAGATCAAAACATATTTAACAAAAAGATACCAGGGAGGTTTTTTTATGAGGAAGGAAAAGAAATTAACGCAAAGTGAAATTGACGGTGTGCAATACCGTCGTGCAAAATTATGGCAGATTATTTTGTACTCATGTAATGCAATGGTTGGAATGACGGTTTATTCTTTAATTGGTATGGCAAGCTATAGTGCAAGTGTTGGATATGGAATTTCAACAGCTGTCATAGGAATTATTCTGACATGTACACGTATTTTTGATGGTGTGACAGACCCTGTTTTAGCAATTATATATGACAAGGTGGACACGAAATTTGGAAGATTAAGGGTACTGCTTTTGGGAGGATTTGTTATTGAAGCAATTGCACTTCTTGCCATGTTTGATGTGTTCTCATCAAAGGGCCATGGAATCGTTGTGTTTACGTTGTTATATGTAATTTACGTTATTGGTTATACAATTACAAATATGACAGCGCAGACATTACCGGCAATTATGACAAATGATCCGAAACAGCGTCCTACAATCGGAGTATGGCAGACAGCATTTAACTATCTTGTTCCTATGATAATGACGGTTATACTTAACATGGTATTACTTCCGAAATTTGGAGGGACATATAATCAGGAGTTCTTGTCAGCTGCAGTGAGAGTAAGCATGATTGTGGCAGCAGCAGGCATTGTGCTTGTATGCATAGGAATTTCAGAATATGACAAGCCGGAATATTATCTGGGAATTAAGAAACAGGAGCCACTTAAAGTAAAGGATATGCTTGATGTATTAAAGGGAAATAAACCATTACAGGCATACATTGTCGCTCAGGCATCTGATAAAATTGCACAGCAGACAGCATCACAGGCAGTGATTACAACAATGCTTTTTGGTATTATTATTGGAAATATGAGTCTTGCCACAATGCTTTCTGTGATAAGCATGCTTCCTTCGATCGTATTTGCCGGCTTTGGAGCCAGATATGCAGGAAAATATGGCAGCAAAAATGCGATTGTGACATGGACAAAGATATGTATGGCAGTTGCAGTAATATCACTTGTATTCTTTATCGTAATTGATCCGGGCACAATCTCAACATTTGGATTTACAATGATAGCTTATGTCATACTCACTCTTGTGCTGAACGGAGCGAAAATGTGTGTTACCACAGCGGATGTATCATTTATGGCAGATATCATTGACTATGAGCTTGACAGAAGTGGAAGATATGTACCAGCCGTTGTTACAGGTACTTACAGTTTCATTGATAAACTGATCTCTTCCTTAGCAGCACTCATTGCAACCGGTGCCGTGGCGATTATCGGATATACAAATACTATGCCACAGCCGAACGAGCCGCTTACAACCCCTATTTTTGTGGTGACAATGATAATATACTTTGGGATGCCAATTCTTGGATGGATTGTGACACTTATAGCTATGAAAAACTGTAAACTTACAAAAGAGGAAATGGTTCAGGTACAAAAGAGGATAGAGGCAAAGAAGAATGAGATGAAAGAAAAAGTAATAAAGGAGTATGTGTAAGTATGAGAAAAATAAATTTATTTAATGATAATTATATATTTGAAAAGGAGGGAGTCACCGAAAAAGTGACTCTTCCGCATACCTGGAATGCAGCAGATGGACAGAGCGCATCCGATTATTACAGAGGAGAGTGCATTTACACAAAGAAATTTGCAAAACCGGAACTTAAGGATGGAGAGCAGTTATATCTTGAAATAACCGGAGCAAATTCATCATCAAAGGTAAGCCTGAATGGGAAGGAGCTTGCGTCACATGACGGAGGCTATTCTACATATCATGTAAATCTGACAGATGGACTTATGGATGAAAATGAGCTTGAAATCAAGGTGGATAATTCCCCAAATGACCACGTATATCCACAGAAAGCAGATTTTACATTTTATGGCGGCTTATACAGGGATGTGAGGCTTATCACTGTGCCAAAGAACCATTTTGACCTTGATTATTATGGTGGAAAAGGTTTTTATGTGACACCAGAAGTGAAAGAGGATGGCAGCGCAGAGGTCAGATTTGATGCATATGTATGTGGTGATGCAGATGAGATCAGTGTTTTGGTAAATGGAGATTCTGGTTCGCAGAGTGTAACACTTTATATCCCGGAAGATGACACACAGACAATTTATGATGAGGACGCACTTTGTGGAATCAGACATTATACAGGAACGCTTATCATTGATAATCCTCATCTGTGGAATGGATTAAAAGATCCATTTTTATATACAGCGGCAGCAGAACTTAAGAAAAACGGTGATATAATTGATGAAGTTACCACAAAATTTGGATGCCGGAACTATTACTTTGACCCTGAAAAAGGATTTTTCCTGAATGGAGAGAACTATCCGCTCAGGGGAGTATCACGCCATCAGGACAGGATGGGCGTTGGAAATGCACTTACAAAAGAGATGCATGAGGAAGATATGGAGCTGATATTGTCAGTGGGAGCTAATTCAATCCGGCTTGCACATTATCAGCATGACCAGTATTTTTATGATCTGTGCGATGAAAAAGGAATTGTGGCATGGGCTGAGATACCGTATATCACAGTACATATGGATGGTGGAAGAGAAAACACGATCTCACAGATGAAAGAACTGATTGTCCAGAACTATAATCATGCGTCTATTATTTGCTGGGCTATCTCAAATGAAATATCTTTACAGGGGGTAACGGAGGATCTGTTAGAAAATCATAGAATATTAAACGATATGATTCACAGAATGGATCAGAGCCGCGTATCTGCAATGGCAAATCTGTTTATGCTTGAGACAGACAGTCCGCTTGTAAGTCTCCCGGATATCAGAGGCTATAATCTCTACTATGGATGGTATGTGGGGGAGATGGAAGACAATGATGCATTTTTTGACCAGTTCCACAAAGAACATCCGGATACAGTGATCGGACTGACAGAGTATGGTGCTGATTCGGTAATTAAATTGCAGTCACCAAAGCCGCAAAAAGGTGATTATACAGAAAGCTATATGGCAGTGTACCATGAGCATATGCTTGAGATGATTTCCCAAAGACCATACCTGTGGGGCACCTATGTATGGAATATGTTTGAATTTGCTGCTGCAGGACGAGATGAGGCGGGCGACCCTGGTAAAAATCACAAGGGACTTATCACCTTTGACAGAAAAGAGAAAAAGGATGCTTACTATATTTACAAGGCATGGTGGAGCGATGAACCGTTCGTTCATCTTTGCGGAAGAAGATATGCAGACCGTATAGAAACGGTCACAGAGATTAAGGTTTACTCTAACCAGAAAAGGATAGCCCTCTATGTGGATGGAAAACTCTTTGGGGAGCAGGAAGGTGAGCATATATTTAAATTTGAGGTTCCAATCTGTGGAGAGCATACGATAAAAGCTGTCTGTACAGATCATGAGGCATTAAGCGATGAAATGACGATCCAAAAGGTCAGTGAACCAAATCCGGCGTATTTTATGGATGCCACAAAGGTTTGTAACTGGTTTGAAGAACCACAGGAAGAGTCTGAAAAGGAAGAAGGCGGATATCTCTCGTTAAACAGCACGATGGCAGAGATTCAGGCTGTACCGGCGGGAGCGGCACTTCTTGCGCAGATGATGAAGCAGATGCAGGGTTCAGTGGCTGGAGGTATGGGTAAGAATGTAAAGATACCAGAGACAATGATGGCTCTGATTGCAAGACAGCCGTTAAAGAAACTTCTGGCACAGGGAGGAATCGATGCAGATGGAGAGCAGGCGAAGATGCTTGCAGCAGCACTTGGAAAGATTCCAAAGAAATAAGGTTCTTTAAATGGAAAATTATGGTAGTTAATTGAGAGAGAGCAGTGAAGTGAGGTCAGATGAAATGAGCAGATTTCCAGACAAATTTATGATTGGTGCGTCAACTGCGGCGCACCAGGTAGAGGGCAGCAATACAAACAGTGATTACTGGGCAATGGAGCACTTAAAGCATACGAACTTTAATGAGCCATCTTTAAACGCAGTTGACCATTATAACCGTTATGAGGAGGATATCCGTCTGATGGCAGAGGCTGGGCTGAATACTTATCGATTTTCCATAGAGTGGGCACGTATAGAGCCGGAAGAGGGAAAATTTGATGAAGCAGAAACAGAGCACTACAGAAAGGTGCTCAAATGCTGCAGAAATCATGGAATAGAACCGGTTGTTACCATGATGCATTTTACATCACCAGTATGGCTGATACAAAAAGGCGGATGGGAAAGTGAGTCAACCGTAAAGTATTTTGTAAGATACTGTGCATATGTGGCAGAAAAACTTGGAGACCTCATGCATTATGTCATCACAATCAATGAAGCAAATATGGGACTTCAGGTAGCTGCGATTGCAGAGCGTTATAAGCGTCAGATGATGGCGAAGCGCAGGAAAGGAAAAAAGAGTAAAAAAGATAAGAACATGGAAGGCACCGCTCAGGTTGGCATGAATTTTAATAAAATGCTGAAAAATATGTTCTGGCAGGGATTTGAAAACAAAAAAGTTTTTGGAACAAAAAAACCGCAGATCTTTGTCAGTGCAAGAACACCAGAAGGAGATATCCTTGTAATGCGTGCGCATCAGGCTGCAAGAGATGCGATGAAAAAGGTTCATCCAGAACTTTTGATAGGATTGTCATTGTCACTTCATGATATTCAGGCTGTTGATGGTGGAGATGCAGCTGCAAAGCATGAGTGGGAGGAGGAATTTACACATTATCTTCCCTATATAAAGGATGATGATTTTTTTGGACTTCAGAATTATACCAGAAGCCTTATTGGACCAGATGGAATATGTCCTGTGCCTGAGGGGGCAGAGATTACACAGATGGAGTATGAATTTTATCCACAGGCATTGGAACATGTGATCAGAAGAGTGCATGAGGAGTATACAAAAGCTGGGAAGAAAAATATGCCGATCATGGTCACAGAGAATGGCATAGCAACAGAGGACGATACCAGAAGGGTTGCATTTATTGATGAGGCAGCAAAGGGAGTGGAAGCATGTATTGCGGATCATATACCGGTGATAGGCTATTGCCACTGGTCGCTGCTGGACAATTTTGAGTGGCAAAAGGGCTTTTCAATGAAATTCGGACTGATAGCAGTAGACAGATCCACCATGAAGCGTATGCCGAAAAAGAGTCTCTATTTTCTGGGACAACTATAACTTGGAAAATATATGGAGTGAAAATAAATGAAGTATTATTGTAATCCGGTAAATATAAATTACAGATATCAGTTCAATGCGGATCAGAGGAAAAACGGAATTGCTGTCTGCCGCGAAGCAGCAGACCCATCCATGATAACGTTTAAAGGCAGATATTACATATTTGCATCCATGACTCTTGGTGTATGGGTTTCGGATGATCTGGTAAAATGGGAAAATCATAAACTGCCATCAGAACTTCCGTTGTATGATTATGCGCCGGATGTGCGTGTGATGGGGGAATATGTATATTTCTGTGCCTCAAAAAAAGGGGAAAAATGCGACAGGTACCGCACAAAAGATATCTTAAACGGACCATATGAGAAGATAGAGGGAACCTTTGATTTCTGGGATCCGAATCTGTTTGTGGATGATGATGGAAAGGTTTATTTTTACTGGGGCTGTTCAAATGAGACCCCTATGTGGGGAGTGGAGTTAGACCCACAGACCATGAATCCAAAGGGAGAGAAAAAAGAACTGATATATGCCGATCCTTATAAATATGGATATGAGCGGATTGGTGATGATAACGGTAAGCTACCACGCTCAAAGGAAGAGGTGGACGCCTGTTTTGACAATTTCATGAAATCCCAGGGGACACCTGTGGAGCAGATCCCGCAAATGTATATCCCGATGATCAGGGGAATGTTCACAGATAAACCTTATATTGAGGGTGCCTGGATGGATAAACATGACGGCAGATATTATCTGCAGTATGCCTTTGCAGGTACACAATATAATACATACGGAGATGGAGTATATGTCTCAGACAAGCCATTAGGACCATTCACACCGGCAAAAAACAATCCATATTCCTATCATCCAGGTGGATTTATGCCAGGGGCTGGTCATGGCTCGACAATGGAGGATTATAAGGGGAATCTGTGGCACACTGCAACAATGCGAATCAGCGTAAACCATGATTTTGAGAGAAGAGTTGGTATTTGGAAGGCTGCATATGATGAGGAAGGTGAACTGTGCTGTAATCAGAGGTATGGGGACTGGCCGGTTCATGTATCAGATAATAAAGAAAATGATATATGGGAAAACCCAGAGTGGATGCTGTTATCTTATGGTAAGAAAATGACAGCGTCATCCTATACAGAAGGAAAATCGCCAGAACTTGCCTGCAATGAAAATGTGCAGAACTGGTGGCAGGCTTCATCGTCCGATAGAAAAGAATGGCTGATGATGGATTTGGGAAAAGCTATGGATGTGCATGCGATTCAGATTAATTTTGCAGATGATGAAATAAATATTCCTGTTCCTGGTCAGATTAGAGGAACAACGCAGGCAAGATATATTGAGGAAGCAGATATTGCTACCCAGTACCTTTTAGAGGGTTCTGTGGATGGGGAAAATTTCTTTGTATTAGAAGATAAGACAAAAGCAGATACGGATTTAAGCCATGACTTTTTAGTATATGAGAACGGCATCGAGGTTCGCTACATAAGGTTGTCTGATATGAAAGTACCTTACGGTCAAAAGCCATGTGTCAGTGGTTTGAGAGTGTTTGGTAAAGGTAAAGGCAGCTTACCGGAACAAGTCTCATACGAAGTCGAAAGAATCTCCGGAATAGACATGGAGATTGTGATTGATTCACAGGAGAAGGATGAAGCGGATGGGACGACAGGATACAATATTCTCTGGGGACTTAAACCAGATAAGCTGTATCACAGCTATCTCACATATGACACGAAAAAGAGAATAGGAGCTCTTGTTGACGGAGAATCTTACTATGTAAGAGTGGATACATTTAATGAAAATGGAATTACGGAAGGAAAAACTTCAGTTTGTAGAAAATTTGTAAGATAAGAAAAACAGGGAGAAAATTCATGGCGATCAAAGCAGTACAACAGATTATGCTTGGAACAGTGACAGGCAGTGAAGCAAAGGCAAAAGAGACACTGCAGGCGATGGTAAATGCCGGATATAATGGAATCGAACTAAACAGCTTTATGGTTAATCCTACCCCATTTATGGTGCGGATGCTCACGAAAGCTGCGGGCATGCCTACAGGAAAAGGAGGCAATCTTGACTGGGCAAAGCTGGTGAAGGAGGCAGGACTTTCTGTTGTCAGTCTGCATAAGGATTTAGGTGGTATAGAAAAAGAACTTGCCAAGACAGTGAGGGAAGCAGAAAAATACAATACCACCAATGTTGTTATTACAGGAATGTACCGCTTTGATTATCGCGATAAGACGCAGGTTACAGACCTGTGTAAAAGGCTCAATGAAGCTGGAAAAAAACTGAAAGCAGAGGGTATAAATCTCTTATATCACAATCATAATTACGAATTTCAAAAAGTGGATGGCAGACAGAATGCGTATGAATATATTATCTCAAATACAGATCCAGAATATGTAGGTTTTGAGTTTGACTCTTACTGGCCGACAGAGGCTGGTGTGTGCGCACTGGATGTTATGAAAATGCTGGGCAGCAGAATGAAGCTGTACCACATTAATGACAGAGGAACAAAGCTTACAAAGCCTGTAATGACACCGATTCTTAAGTCAGACAGCTGTGAACTTGGATATGGTAACATGAATCTTGAAGCCTTATGTGGGCAGGCGTTGTCGTCAGGAGTGGAGGCGGTCGTGCTGGAAAGTCACAAAAACTGGATAGATAAGTCGCCGATAAAATCATTTGAGGCATCTGCAAAATTTTTGAATGAACATATTGGAACTGTTTAAATATACATGAGGAAAAATTATGCGAGCAATTAATTTAAGAACAGAACATATGATAAATCCCATAGGAATTGATATAAAGGAGCCATATCTGTCATGGAATTGTGCAGATGGCAGGAGACAGACCGCATATGAGATCGTGGCTATGGATGAAAATTGTGTGGTTTGGGACAGTAGCCGGGTAAAGTCGGACAGTATGCATACGTATTGTCCGTTGGAGCTGAAAAGCAGACAGCGTATATCCTGGAAAATACGACTATGGGACGAAAGGGATGAAGCTGGTGAGTGGAGTGAGGAAGCCTTTTTTGAAATGGGGTTGTTAGATAAGTCTGACTGGATGGCAAAATGGATAAATCCAGAGTCTGAATGTAATCCGGAGGCACATAAGCCAGCCAGCTATCTGAGAACACATTTTCAATGTGATGAAAAAATCCTAAATAAAAGTGTAAGATTGTATGTAACTGCCCATGGTTTATATGAAGTCTGGATTAACGGAAAAAGAGCAGGGGATTTTGTGCTTGCACCAGGCAGCTATAATTATGATAAGAGACTTGCATACCAGACCTATAATGTGTCAGGACTTTTATGTGAGGGCAGAAATGAAGTAGAAGTGATTCTTGGTGATGGCTGGTACAGAAGTGTCTCTGGAGTAGATGGAGACAGGAATATTTATGGTACAGATATTGCCCTGCTGTTTCAGCTTGAGGCAGATGGCAGGGCTGTATGTGTTTCGGATGAAACATGGGAGGCTTCACAAAATGGTGCCATACGTCAAAATGATATGCAGCAGGGGGAAATTGTGGATGCAAGACTGGCTGAGGTGTCAGAGTACCATGAGGTAAAGGTGGAGGATTTTTCTTTTGATCAGTTGATATGTTCTGATTGTGTTCCTGTATGTGAAATGGAGTATTTTAAGGGAAAGATTATAACGACGCCAAATGGAGAGACGGTTATAGATTTTGGACAGAATCTTGCAGGATATGTGGAGTTTACACTGAATGCCCATGAAGGAGATACAATTGTCCTGACACATGGAGAGACTTTAGACGAAAATGGTAATTTCACGCAGGAAAATTTTCAGGACAGAAAACGTCATAAAGAAGGTGGCACGAAACAGCAGGTTGTGTATACATGTGCAGAGGGAGAAAATCACTATAAGACAAAGTTTTCTATATGGGGATTCCGATATGCAAAGGCTGATACCGTGATTGACCTCTCAGATGCATCATTTACTGCAATTGCAGTATATTCAAAGATGGATACACTGACAATTTTTGAGTGTGGAAATGACGATATTAACAGATTGGTACAAAACAGTATCTGGAGCCAGAAATCGAACTTTTGTGATGTCCCTACCGACTGTCCTACGAGAGAGCGGGCAGCCTGGACCGGGGATATGGGAGTATTTGCCCATACAGGACTGTACCTTATGGATGCTTACCCGGTAATGAGAAAATGGCTCGCAGAGTGCAGGATATCCCAGTTTGATGATGGAAAAATTGCAAATATTTCACCGAAGAATAACAATCCGTCATTCTTCTCGGGGCTTCTTGCCGGTTCCGTAGGCTGGGGGGACGCATGTATCATTGTTCCATATGAGATGTACAGGCGGTATGGTGATGCAAGGATTTTATCCGAAAATTATGAGATGATGAAGAAATGGTATGTATTTCTCGAAGAGCGTGCAAAAAAGCGTCCAGTGAACCCTGTAAAAAGATTTAAGAGAAATCCATACCGCAGATATACGATAGAAACAGGAGTTGATTATGGTGAGTGGTGTGAGCCTGATGTGGAAAGTACTTCCGCTATGCGCACACCACAGGGCAAAGTTGCCACAGCATTTTTTGCATACTCAGGACGGATGTTAGCAGAGATCGCAGCGATTCTCGGAAAAGAAGATGACGCTGCTTATTACAGTAAAACCGCAGAGATGGCAAAGAAGGCATGGCGTTTTATAGCAACAGAGGATGGAAAGATCTCTTCAGACAGACAGGCTGATTATGTGAGGGCACTTGCGTTTGGACTTTTAGATGGGGATGAAGCAAGGCAGGCAGCAGCCGATCTGAATGAACTGGTAAAAAAATGTGGATATCATTTAAATACCGGATTTTTATCTACCCCGAATCTGACAAGGGTACTGTGTGATTACGGATATGAGGATACTGCATATAAGCTGTTGCTGCAGGATACAAGACCGGGCTGGCTTTATGAGGTGAAAAAAGGAGCCACAACGATCTGGGAAACATGGGATGGTATTAATGAAAAGGGCGAGGTAAAGGCATCATTAAACCATTATTCTTATGGCGCAATATGTGGATGGATCCTGGATGCCGTATGCGGAATACAGGTTTCAGATGGAAAAATCAGAATCTGTCCGCATCCCGATAAAGTCCTTGGCTATGCGAAGGCTTCCTATCAGTCGCCATATGGCAGAATTGAAAGCGGCTGGAAATATGATGGGGACAAAGTCACATATGAGTTTGAAATCCCGTCAAATACGCATGCAGAGGTGATTTTACCCGATGGAAGAAGAAAAGTGTTAGATTCAGGAAGATATTCATTGTAAATGACAAAATAACGGAATGGGAGACTTGGTATCAGATATTTCTGATGCCAAGTTTTGCTTTACAGGAGAAATATATGGTGAAGGTATTAATTATTGAAGATGACAGCAGCGCAAGACTGGTGACAAAACTGCATTTGAGAAACGAATATCAGGTAGTAGAAGCATCGGATGGAATGGAGGCAATGGAACTGTTAAAGCATCAGTCAGTAGATCTGATCATTGCAGATGTTATGATGCCAAAAATGAATGGCTATGAATTTGTGGAGCAGTTCCGGATGATGGATAAGAACACACCGGTTCTTCTTTTAACAGCAAAAAAAGAATGGCAGGACAAAAAAATGGGATTTGCTATTGGAATTGATGATTATATGACGAAACCCGTGAACTATGAGGAATTACAGTGGCGGATCAGGGCATTACTCCGGAGGGCAAAGATAAGCAATGAAAAACAGATTATTATTGGAGATGTGGTAATCAGTGAGGATTTCAACATGGTAGTAAGAGGGGAAGAGAAGATAACATTGCCGAAAAAGGAATTTGAATTACTGTTTAAACTGCTTTCATATCCAAATAAAATTTTTACGGTATCCCAGATTCTGGATGATATCTGGGGATATGATTCAAATTCAGATGAGACAACAGTAAGAACACATATCAACCGATTGAGAAAGAAATTTGCAGACTGGAATGAATTTGAAATCGTTACGATTCGCGGACTGGGTTATAGAGGGGAACTGAATGAATAATGGAGCAAAAAGAAAGAAAAAAATAGGAACCATCCGCTGGGCAGTCGTATTAGCTTTTATTGTCACTTTTTTTTCCGTGGTATCATATCTGCTTACAATGGCAATCCGGTATTATTATTACGGTCATGCAAGTGACAATGTGTTCGTCTGGAGTGTGGCAATTTATCAGATTATGGGATCTTTATGTGGAATCGTGATTGCGATAATTTCAGTTATGCTGTACCACAGGATGGAAAAACTTTTAAATGGAATGGAAGATGTGGCAAACGGAAAGTTAGATGTGGAGATTCCCATAGAAAATTCTGGTGAATATAAAGTCATCTATGAGAATTTTAACCAGATGGTAAGAGAACTGAAAAATGCGGATGAACAGCAGAAACAATTTATGAAGGATTTTTCACATGAATTTAAGACACCGATCCACTCCATAAAGGGAATGGCGGAATATTTATTACATAATGAAATTCCAAGGGAAGAGGAAAAAGAATATCTGAATGTCATGGCGAAGGAAGCGGGGAGACTGGCGCAGTTATCACAAAATACACTGCTGTTATCAAAACTGGAGCATATGGAAGTGTTTCGGAAAAAAGAAGAATTCCGGCTCGATTCCCAGATTCGTGACTGCGCGATACTTTTACTGCCATCTTTTGAAGAAAAAAACATTCTGCTGGAAGCCGAACTGCCAGAAATGAAATTCTATGGCAGCGAGGAATTCATGAAAGAGGTCTGGGTAAATCTTCTGGACAATGCCAGAAAATATTCACCGGAAGGAACCCGTGTCTTTATAGAAGGAAAAGTAACAGAAAAGGATCTTTGGATCACGGTAAGGGATGAGGGGCAGGGGATGGATGAACAGACAAAGCTGCATTTATTCGAACGTTATTATCAGGGGGATGTGTCTCACGAAACCAGTGGATTTGGTATGGGACTGCCTATCGTTAGGCGCATTGTGGGGCTTAGCGGGGGAACCATACAGGTGGAAAGTACATTGGGAAAGGGAACGGCTGTCACTGTTTTATTAAAATTAATTTGAAAAAGTTTATATTGTGTTTATCTTCCTTTGTTAAGGTATGCAAAGAACAGGAAAAGAAGGAGGAACATCGGGATGGAGGATGGCAGAGTGTATTTATTGACAGGTGCGGCTGGCTTTCTTGGAAATAATATTGTCAAGCAGTTAATTGAAAAAGGATGCCGGGTGCGGGGACTTGTACTGAAAGGGGATAAGGCTGTAAGGCACATTCCCAAAGGAGTAGAAATCGTATATGGTGACTTGACAGATAAGACCTCTTTGGAAAAATTTTTTGATGTGGAGAAGGAACAGATTGTCTGTATTCACTGTGCAAGTATTGTATATTTAAAGGAAGAACCCAGTGAACTGGTGTATCGGGTTAATGTTGAGGGAACCAGAAACGTTATTGATCTCTGCCTGAAAAAAAATGTGGAAAAACTTGTATATGTCAGTTCGACAGGAACGGTGGCAGAGCTTCCGCACGGGCAGCTTATGAGAGAACCGGAAAAATTTGATCTGGATAAAATAGTTGGATATTACGGAAAAACGTAGGTGAGGCTATTGGAAAACTGACAAACAAGGATCCATTGATAACGGAATTAATGCTATATAACTTAGTACGAAATAATGCATATGACAGCAGCAAAGCAAAGAGAGAACTTGGTTATCAGACAAGACCTTTTGCTGAGACAATTTATGACGAAGTAGAATGGTTAAAAGAAGAACACAGGGTGCCAGCATAAATAGCAGAGAAAGGAAGGATGAAATAAAATGGATTTTTCAAGTGTAAAAGGAAAAGTAGCAATTGTAACAGGTGCAAGCAGAGGTATTGGGGAGTCAATTGCAGAAATTTTTGGTGAAAACGGAATGAAAGTAGTCTGTGCAGCCATTCCGGTAGATGGAGCATTGTCAGCAGGACATCAGAACTAAACTGTGAATTGTAACATTGTTTAAGACAGATATCCCTTGAAGAAAAGAGTCCGGTTTTTTATAATTGGAAAAGAGAATATAATTTTAAAACTGAACTGGGGGAATGAAAGATATGTTACCGCATATCAGTATTGGAAAACAGAATTTTGCAGCATTGCGGGAAGGCAATTATTTTTTTGTAGATAAGTCTGATTTTATCCGGTCATCTTTTTAAGTTTTGCGGATGTGAAACAGACAAATTATGAGGATGCCGTACGAAAAATAAAAAATATTATTGAAGAAACATATATGCAGCATGCGTATCTGAATGAAAGCAGAAGAGGTGGAATACCGAGGTATGCTGTTAGAGCCGTGGTATCATCTTCGTATCACGAATCTGGAAACTTACAGTATGTTTTCGAACATGTTTAAAGGATGGTTTGATGATTCCATGTCGAATTATAATGAGTTCATAGAGGCATTATTAAAAGGGAACTTAAAAGAGATGAATATTTATATGAATGATATTGCACTCACAACTTTCAGCAGTTTTGATACCGGAAATCATCCATCGAAAAGAGCACAGCCAGAGCGTTTTTATCATGGATTTGTACTGGGACTTTTGGTGAAACTGCGGGATTCCTATGATGTGCGGTCAAACAGGGAAAGCGGTTACGGCAGATATGATATCATGCTGGTTCCTCATGACCGGAAAAACGATGCGATCGTAATGGAATTTAAAGTCCATGAGGCAGATGAAGAAGAATCATTAGAAGATACGGTGCAGTCCGCTTTAAAACAGATCAGGGAAAAAAATTATGACGCCGGACTGACTGCAGCAGGAATCCAAAAAGAAAAGATCAGACACTACGGATTTGCTTTTGAGGGAAAGAAAGTACTGATCGGAAAATAATTTAGAATTGTATTTAAGATGATAGTAAATGCCATGTTTTATGCACAATGCATAAAACAATGGCATTTCTTTTGTCTAAAACTTCCAACATGCAAAACAGTTTATGCGAAAAAAGTGCAGATTGTGAAGATTTTTACCAAAGAATGTGTGATGTGGTAGGATACAGTTACAAGATCCGAAACGGATAAAGAAAACAAGGGAGGAAAATCCTCTGCTCGTCAGCAGATAAATTTTACATTGTAAAATTGCATTTTCCTTCGGAAAACAAGGGAGGAAAATCCTCTGCTCGTCAGCAGACTCGCATTTTTCTCCGAAAAACAAGGAGGATTTAGAAATGTTAGCAATTAACATGGATGACGTGATCAACGTTCTCAATTCCTGTAAGCCATACCTGATTGCTCTGGGTATTGCATTAGCGCTCGCAATTATTGTAACTGTGGCATGCATGAAATTGAAGAAACCGGTAAAGAAACTGGTAAGAAAGGAAGCATGGATTGCATTCCTTATGGCAGCAGTTGTGATTATTAATCTGATCTGCTTTATTCCAATGTCAAGTATGATCTCACTTGCAATGGGAAATGGTACGATCACAGAGGAGACCTCAAATGAGGCAACAGCACTCTGTGAGGATATCGCGGACGAAGGTATTGTATTATTGAAAAATGAGGACAATATCCTTCCACTTACAAATACACAGAATATCAACGTATTTGGATGGGCATCTACCAATCCTTGCTACGGTGGTACAGGATCCGGAGCATTATCAGATGCATACGAGACAACAACGCTTCTTGGTGGTCTTGAGGATGCCGGATACAAGATCAACACAGAACTGACTGATTTTTACAAAGCATACCGTGAGGACAGACCGGAAGTTGGTATGTGGGCGCAGGACTGGACATTGCCGGAACCGACAGCAGATTCTTACAACGATGAGCTGATCAACAATGCAAAAGAGTTTTCTGATACAGCAATGGTAGTAATTACCCGTGTTGGTGGTGAGGGAGCAGACCTTCCAACTGATGTAAGCAAAGTAACTTACACAGATAACTCTGAAAATTACAAAGATTTTGAAGCTGGTGAACATTATTTACAGTTAAGCCAGACAGAAAAAGATATGTTAGACCTTGTTTGTGCCAACTTTGACAATGTCGTTGTTGTATATAACGGTGCAAACACCATGGAACTTGGATTCTTAAATGATTATAAACAGATCAAGGGTGCGATCTGGTGTCCTGGAACAGGCCAGTCCGGATTTGAGTCTCTTGGCGCAGTCGTAGCCGGTACGGTAAATCCATCCGGAAAAACCAGCGATACATTTGTATATGATCTGACAGCAACACCGACTTACAACAATTTTGGAAACTTCCTGTATGACAATATGGATGAGTTTGCCGCTACATCCAAAAACTTCGGAACAGGCGAAGAAGAAGCAACAATTCCATCTTTTGTCAACTATGTGGAAGGCATCTATGTTGGCTATCGTTTCTATGAGACAGCAGCAGTGGAAGGTCTGATCGACTATGATAAGACGGTTCAGTTCCCATTTGGATATGGACTTTCCTATACAGATTTTGAACAGAAGATGGGAGATGTTACCGTAGCAGACGGTAAAGTATCCTTTGATGTTACCGTAACAAACAACGGAACTGCCGCAGGAAAAGATGTGGTAGAGGTATATTACAATCCGCCATATACAAACGGTGGAATTGAAAAAGCATCTGCAAATCTGATCGATTTTGCAAAAACAGATGTGTTACAGCCGGGTGAATCCCAGACAATCAATGTAAGTTTCTCAGAAGAAGATATGGCTTCCTATGATACATATGGGAATGGATGCTATGTATTAGAGGCTGGTGACTATGAGATTTCTATCAACTCTGATTCACACAATACGATCGCATCACAGACCGTAAGTGTTGCAGATACCGTTGTATATGATGAGAATAATGCACGTTCTACCGATGATGTAGCTGCAACAAATCAGTTTGCATATGCAGAAGGCGATGTAACATATCTTTCAAGAGCAGATGGATTTGCAAACTATGCAAAAGCAACAGCAGCTCCTTCAAACTTTACATTAGCAGAGGATGAGAAAGCTGAGTTCTTAAATAACAGCAATTATGATCCAAACAATTACAACAATGATTCGGACGAAATGCCGGCAACAGGCGCGAAAAATGGAATGACACTTGCTGATATGCGTGGTCTTTCCTATGATGATGAAAAATGGGATACACTTCTTGACCAGCTGACAGTTTCCGATATGGATACAATGATCGCTCTTGGCGGATATCAGACATCTGTAGCTGCAAGTGTTGGAAAAGTTATGACCGTTGACTGTGACGGACCTGCATCCATCAACAACAACTTTACAGGAACAGGCTCCATTGGATTCCCGTCCGCAGTTATGATCGCAAATACCTGGAACAAAGATCTTGCACTTTCTTTCGGTGAGAGCATTGGTAAGATGGCAGACGAGATGGATGTTTCCGGATGGTATGCACCGGCAATGAACACACACAGAAATGCATTTGCAGGACGTAACTTCGAGTATTATTCGGAAGATGGAGTTCTCTCAGGAAAAATGGCTGCAAACGCAGTGATCGGTGCTGAAAAATATGGTGTTTATGCATATATCAAACATTTTGCATTAAACGATCAGGAAACAAACCGTACCGGAATGCTCTGTACATGGTCAAATGAGCAGGCAATCCGTGAAATTTACTTAAAACCTTTTGAAATCGCTGTAAAAGAAGGTGGAGCAAAAGCAGTAATGTCTTCCTTCAATTATATCGGTACACAGTGGGCAGGCGGAACATATCCGTTACAGACAACTGTCCTTCGTGATGAGTGGGGATTCCGTGGATTTGTATTAACTGACTACTTTGGTGTTTACGGATACATGGATTCTGATATGGGTATCCGCGGTGGTACAGACTGTATGTTAGTTGCATATGATACAGAGACAAACCATGTGACAGATACTACAAGCGCAACAGGTGTGAAAGCAATGCGTCAGGCATCCAAAAATATTATGTACACTGTTGTAAACAGCCGTGCATATGATCCTGAGAACTTAAAGACAGGTCTGATGAACTGGCAGATCATTGCAATCGTGATCGATATCATTCTTGGAGTACTGGTTATTTTCTTAGAAGTTCTTACCATCAAAAAATATAAAAAAGATGCCGCAGAAGAACCGGTAAAGACAGTAACTGAAACATCAGCAGAATAAAACAGGATTATGCAGAGGAACAACACATAGAGGTGAAAGCATAAATGAATGGTATAAAAAATCTATGGCAGAACTTTGCAGATAAGCATCCCGGAGCCTCCAAATGGGTCCGGGAGGGCGGTCTGTTCGTGATCGTAAGTAACCTGATCACGGTATTCAAATATTTGATGTTATTGTTTCTGCCGCTCGCATTTGCAGGACTTCCAAATGTTGATTTTGGATTCCCGGGAATCGACATCACATTATTTGGAGAGACATTTAAATGGAACATTATCGGTTATGATGCCGCACACGGTGGACTTCCATATTTCTGTGCATACATGGTTGCCATGGTGATCGGAGAATGCATCAATTTCCCGATCCAGAGAACCTTCGTATTCCGGAGTAAGGGCAATATCTGGTATCAGGCATTCTGGTATCTGATCGCATTCTGTATCGTGACCTGTATTGTAAACTCCATTAACTGTATCTGGGTAGCAGTAGCCGGTATGTTCGTGCCGGACTGGCTCTACAATATCGGAACAACCGTATTAAACGGTGGAATTTCAATGGTCGTATTTTTCTTTGTAAATAAGATCATTTTCCCGGAAGGGGAAGCGAAAGCATAAAAAGTAGTATGTGAAAAACAAAATAAGCACATATAAAAAGCATGTTTTACGATTCAAAAGAATTGCTGAGCATGCTTTTTTGTTGTATTTTAAATAGGAATAGGATTCACATATTGACAAATAAAAAAGAAATGTTTATATTTATAACAGTGTTATATAACACTGTTATAAATGAGTGGAGGAACCAGTGACAAAACCAGTAGAAGGAGTTTCAGAGAAAATCATAGCCTGTGCAAAGGAAGAATTTTTAAAAAAAGGTTATTCCGATGCATCCCTGCGGACGATCGCGGCAAAGGCAGGGACGACAACCGGATCGATCTATTCAAGGTTTCAAGATAAAGAAGGATTATTTTCTGCAATCGTAGAACCGGCAGCAGATCATCTGGTGCAGAGATTTCTGCATATACAGGAGACATTTCACGGGCTTGAGGAAGAACAGCAGCCGAAAGAGATGAAGCATTATGTGTCATCCGGCATGGTGGAGATGATCGATTATATTTATGACAATTTTGAAGTGTTTGAGCTTTTGCTGGATGCTTCCTACGGAACAAAGTTTCAGGATTTTGTGGAACGGCTTGTCGAGATCGAGACAGAATATACTTATAAGTATATGGACGTCATTCATTACCGGACGGAAGATGGCGAGGTGATCACCGAGGATTTTATCCATATCATGACGAGGGCATTATTTGAGAGTATGTTTGAGGTGGTACGCCATAAAATGACGAAGGAGAAGGCACTCCGTTATATGGATATGCTGGAAAAATACCATTATGGAGGCTGGAATGCAATTCTGAAATGGGAGTAAGAGATGGGCTGTACATTTCTGGTAACAGGATGACAGCCTTCTAAAAAAATCATTGGTTAGCGAAAACTAATTTAAAGTAGTGCTGTATAACAAGAACTAAAAATGGAAAGGGAGTCTTTGAGATGGAAAGTGATGCGAAGTTAAAAAAACAAAGTTCTTTGGCAAGGCTTTTTGAATATGCCGGGAATTATAAATATCTGACGATCCTGTCGTGGATATTTTCTGTGGTCAGTGCATGGATTGCACTGGTGCCGTTTTATTATATCTGGAAAGTGATAAAAGAAGTTTTAGAGGTGGCGCCTCATTATGAAAATGCAGGAAATATTGCAGATTATGGATGGCATGCAGTAGGATTTGCAATTTTATCAATGGCGCTTTACATTTGCGGGCTGATGTGTTCCCATTTGTCAGCATTTCATGTGCAGGCGAATATCCGTTCACAGTTGATGCACCATATTATGACACTGCCGATGGGATTTATGGACAGTGACGGAAGTGGTAAGTTCCGCAAGATCGTCAACGAGTCAAGTGAGGCAACAGAGACATATCTTGCACACCAGCTGCCAGATCAGGCAGGCGCGATCGCAACGCCGGTGGGACTTTTAGTACTGCTTCTGATGTTTGACTGGAGGCTTGGACTGTTGAGTCTGATCCCGGTGGCAGCGGCATTTTTAATTATGGGAAGCATGACCGGGCAGCGGATGAAGGATAAAATGACAGAGTATCAGAATGCGCTCGAAGAAATGTCGAGTGAGGCAGTTGAATATGTCCGTGGCATTCCGGTCGTAAAGACATTTGGTCAGACGGTATTTTCGTTCAAACGATTCCAGTATTCCATCGAAAAGTACGAGAAATGGACGATCGCTTATACAAAAGAACTGAGACTTCCGATGACGTTTTATACCATGATCATCAACGCAGCATTTGCTGTTTTGATTGCAGTTACTTTTTATGTGGTCAGCAGGGGCGGAGAAAATGACACGTTTTTATTAAATCTGCTGTTTTATATTATCATCACACCGATCATTACGGTTACATTAAATAAGATCATGTACGCAAGTGAAAATCAGATGATCGTAGAGGATGCGTTAAAGCGGATCGATGGTATTTTAGAAAAGAAACCACTGGCAGAAGCAGCAGAAAAAGCAGCTCCAAAAGATATGTCGATTACGTTTGACCACGTATCTTTCCGCTATGAGGATGCCGCAAAAAATGCCTTACATAACATCAACCTGGAAATCAGAGAGGGCGAACACGTTGCGTTTGTCGGACCGTCCGGTGGTGGAAAATCAACGCTTGCAAGCCTGATCGCGCGATTCTTTGACACGACAGAGGGACAGATCAAAATCGGCGGCGTAAATGTAAGGGACATTCCGTCGGAACAGCTTATGAACATGGTATCATTTGTATTCCAGGATAGTAAACTTTTGAAAATGTCCATTTATGACAATGTACGCATAGGCAGGAAAGATGCGACAAGAGAGGAAGTTATGGAAGCCTTGAAAAATGCACAGTGTGAGGATATTATCGGGAAACTTCCGGATGGAATTGACACTGTGATCGGGGCAAAAGGAACTTATGTATCCGGTGGTGAGGCACAGCGGCTTTCGATTGCAAGGGCAATGTTAAAAAATGCGCCGGTTCTGATCTTAGATGAGGCAACTGCATTTGCTGATCCGGATAATGAAGCGAAAGTACAGCAGGCATTTTCAAAATTATCTGAAGGAAAAACAGTGATCATGATCGCACACCGTTTATCTTCGGTTGTGGATGCCGACCGGATCTGTGTGTTAAAAGATGGAGAGATCGTTGAGTCAGGAACACATAAAGAACTGACAGAGATGACGGGGCTGTATGCGCATATGTGGAACGAATACAATAAATCTGTTCGTTGGAAAGTGGGGGAATAAAACATGTCATTCAAAGAAAAAATACAACATAAATACGCACTTTCAGATCAGGGTGCAAAGGATATGATAAAAGCATTTATTTCTGTCACGATATCAGATATTGTCCTGATGTTTCCGGTGGGGATGCTTTATTTTCTGGTAAAGGACTATATGGAGGGAACATTAAGTGGAAGAGGCAGTTTTTATATTGCAGGCTGTATCATTAGTCTGGCATTGATCGCAGCTACTACCTATATCCAGTACAATGCAACTTTTTTTGCAACTTATGTGGAGAGCGGTGTGAGACGTATCACTCTTGCGGAAAAATTAAGAAAAATTCCACTTTCTTTTTTCGGGAAAAAAGATCTTTCGGATCTGACTAGTACGATCATGGCAGACTGTGCAACCATGGAGACGGTTTCCTCCCATGTGATTCCGGAGCTGATCGGAGCATGTATTTCCACGGCACTTGTGGCATTAAGTCTCTTTTTCTTTGACTGGAGAATGGCACTTGCAGCACTCTGGGTACTTCCTGTTTCCTTCCTGATCGTTGGATGTTCCGGGAAGGTTCAAAACGGCCTGAGCAGAAAACAGATGAAACTGAAAATGGAATGTGCCGATGGGATTCAGGAAGGACTTGAGACAGTCCGTGATCTTAAGGCAAATAATGCGCAGAGCGAATATATGAAAGGACTCGACAGAAAGATCAGAGCAGTTGAAAAACATGCGATTGTGACAGAGCTCGGAATGGCTGTATTTGTGGCAAGTGCCCAGATGATATTAAAACTTGGGATTGCAACAGTTGCCCTGACGGGAGGTGTACTTCTTGCAAAGGGGAGCATTGACGTTTTGACATTTTTCATGTTTTTACTGGTTGTATCGAGAATTTATGATCCAATGCAGATTTCCCTGCAGAATTTAGCTGCGATGATCAATGCAAATATACAGAGTGAGCGTCTGGATGAGATTTTATCCCATGAGATCCAGACGGGAAGCACAAAACTCGATCATGACGGATATGATATTGTATTTTCCCATGTGGGGTTCTCATATGATAAAAAAGAAGCTGTCTTAGAGGATGTCACATTTACAGCAAAACAGGGAGAGGTAACAGCACTGATCGGACCGTCCGGTGGCGGAAAAACGACGGTATCAAGACTGGCTGCGAGATTCTGGGATATTGAAAAAGGAAAGATCACAGTAGGCGGTATGGATATCTCTAAGATCGATCCGGAAACACTGATGTCGTTGTATTCCATCGTATTTCAGGATGTTACACTTTTTAACAATACGATCATGGAAAATATCCGTATCGGCAGACAGGATGCAACGGATGAGGAAGTCATTGCGGCTGCAAAATTAGCGCACTGTGATGAGTTTGCCCGGAAACTGCCTGATGGCTGGCAGACTATGATCGGTGAAAACGGATCAGAACTCTCCGGTGGAGAACGTCAGAGGATCTCGATTGCAAGAGCATTTTTAAAGGATGCGCCAATTATATTATTAGACGAGGCCACAGCATCACTGGATGTCGATAATGAAACACTGATCCAGGAGGCGTTATCGAAACTGATCCAGAACAAGACAGTTCTGATCATTGCACACCGGATGCGTACAGTCGCAAATGCAGATAAGATCGTTGTATTAAAAGACGGGGTGGTTGCAGAGGAAGGCGCACCGGAAGAACTGTCCGCGAAAGAAGGAATCTATCATCATATGATAGAGACACAGGTGCAGGCGGCAGGCTGGGTACTGTAAACAGACAGAACAAAAGAAACGGAGGTATCAGCTGATCATATGGGGATGGCATGATAAACCCGTGTATGAAAATGATAAAAAAATACCGTATCTGTGATTTTTCACGGATGCGGTATTTTTTGTATGACTTATTTTTTCTTTTTCTTGCTTTTCTCTTTTTCAAGTTCAGTTTTTTCTTTTTCAAGCTCCTTATTTGCACGGACAGCTTTTTCTTTTAATTTGGTTCTCCAGCTCTTTTTACCTTCCGGTTTCTCAAGAGGTCCGCGTACACCGGTAACCTTTGTGATATAAATACCACTTACGGTAGCTTTTACTTCTTTCTTGATCGGTATGTAATCAAACACGGATTCATCTGCGATCAAAGACATAACTTTCGGTCCAACCTTTGCTTTTACGATCGGAAGTTTGGTACGGCGCATCATCTTTGGTGTCTGGTCGATCACAACCTGTGGAAGACCGGATTCGGTAATACGCATTCGCTTCTTATCTATGATCAGCATGGATACGGTCTGTGCGGCGGCTGCAAGCTGTTCATCCTGTTCGGCTTTCTTTTTCTGTGCTTTCTTCCCGAGAAAATAAAGGACAACAAGTCCGATGATTAAGACGGCTAAGATAACCAGTAATACGATAGTAACTGGGCTCATAAATAATCCTCCATATATTTACTTTTTAGAACAAAACTCAAAAAATATTGTAGCATTGATTTTTGGAAAAAGCAAGGTGTGTGTATGTTATATCTGTTTTTATACACTGGATTTTTTGTGCAAAACTTACAAATATCATTGGAATATCGGCTTTTTAATGACATTATAAGAACAGTATGCTAAAATCCAGACAAAGCATGATATTCTGAAATCATCTACATGGTTATAGACCATTCTTTTATCATAGTGAAAAATGTATAAAAAGTTATACATTCAACTTAAGAATTTCCGATGCTTTTATCATTCACACATATAAGCAGGGAGAATTCTTGAAAACCACGAATTGCTCCCGGATTAAACAAAGGAGGAGAAATGAATGGGGACGGTTGATATTGTAACAAAAGAGTATATGCGGGAGAATGCTATATTTGCAGATGCGTTTAATTATCTTATCTATGGTGGAAAAAAGGTGATCGATCCGGCAGGACTTACAGAGGTTGACACTGCTACATCGGCAGTGGGTAAAAAAGATGCACTGCAAAAATACCGTGATGTTTTAAAAGCAGCAGTCATCAAACAGGATGAAAAGATGTCGTATGTTTTATTAGGGGTTGAGAATCAGACAGATGTCCATTATGCAATGCCGGTCAGAAACGCTATCTATGATGCCTTACAATATGGAAAACAAGTGTCAGATATAGCGGCAGGGCACCGACGGAGCCAAAAAGATTATTCAGGAAAAACCGGTGGAGAATATTTATCGGGATTTTTTAAGGAAGATCACATTAAACCAGTTATCACACTTGTGATTCATTTTGGGGCAGAGGAATGGGACGGACCGTTATCTTTACATGAAATGATGCCGATAAGGGATATGGAAATTTTAAGTTATGTGGAGAACTACAGGATACACCTGATCGATCCGGCAAAACTTACGGAAGAAGAACTGAACAAATTTTCAACAAGTATGAGAGAGGTTATGGGATATATCAAGTACTCTAATAATAAAGAAAAACTGCTGGATTTTTTGAGGACAGATACCCATAAAAGTATAGAAATGAATGCAGCCAGAGTTATAAAAACCATCACGAAGACACCAATTAAGATATCAGAGGAAAAGGAGGGGATAGAGATGTGTCAGGCGATTGAAGAATTAATTGCGGAGAGCGAAGCGCGTGGAGAAGCTCGTGGCAAAGCAGAGGGAATGATAGAAATGTGTCTCGAAATGAACATACCGAAAAAGGGTATTATAAAAAGATTGCAGGATAAATTAAACATATCTATGCAGCAGGCGGATGAGTATTTTAGAATGTATGGAACAAAAAATGATTAAGAGATTATATATCTGAAAAACATAAAACGGGCAGGCAGGAGTTTTCGTATATGAACTCCCACCTGCCTGTTTTTCTTATCTTGCCAGAATATCAATGATCTCCGCAATATACATCGTGTGCATATCATGATCTGCATACCATTTTTGCGCAATCTCTGGCATCAGGAAGGAATCCTCAGTCAGTCGCGTTGCGGACATTTTCTCACACAGCAGGATCATATTTCCCTCATCGATGAACGGAATGCTGTGGCGGGAGGTAAGGGTTAAACCGGCGGCTGAGATCTTATCGTTTTCGTCACGGCCGGAGTGACTTCCACAGTAATTTAATGCATCACGGTATTTTTCAGATAAAAAGCTGAGAGAAAAGAATTCATTTTTGTCGATCAGTTCTTTGGTGTATCTTGAGTCACGGACAAATACAAAGGCAACGTTTTTGCCCCATAAGATGCCGACACCGCCCCAGCTTATGGTCATGGTGTTTGCTTTGTCTTTGGAACCTGCGGTGAGCAGCGCCCATTCTTTTCCAATTTTTGTAAATGGATCAAATTCCATCATATCTGCTGTCATAGGTTGAAATGTATGCATAACGTAATCTCCTTATATTTATACGAAATATTTATATGTTGGTTTTATTATAAAATTCCCTGGTTTAAATGACAAGAGAAAATTGCGGTTGTTTGCGGGGGCAGAGTGAGCCGTGTACGGAAAATTGACTTTTCATAAGTGTTGTACTATGATGGTTGCGAAAATTGTACAAAACAAAGGAGGAAAATCCTGCCCAATGTGTTGGGCATTGCTCCTGCAAGGGCACATGCTATGCAAAGGCGGCATAGCAGGCATTTTGCTCCGCAAAACAAGGAGGATTTATGAGAATCACAACGAAACAAATCACAACAACAGCAGTGTTACTGGCAATCTGTATCGTGAGCCAGTTCTTTAAAAACACAAGTGAGCCTTCTTCAAACTGCACAGATTTCTGCGGAATCCGTTTTTGATAGAACAGTTCCGGCACGTAACGCAGTTTATCCTGGATTTCATAGACAAATGACAGATCCAGCGGTCCCTCATTATAGAAAACATAGTCACGGTCAAGATCCAGATAATGACACAGAGTACTGATCACTTCACCATCCATTTCCCGTGACAATTCCAGACGGATCGGAGCCAGTTTTTTCCTCTGTTTGATCACTTCCACCATAAAATCACGATAATCCAGATCTTCGTCATACAGTGCGTCTGCGTCAATATCTGCATTTCTGGTGATGCGGATCAGTGATTTTGCTTTTACACGATAACCCTTAAAGATTTCCGGCATATAATGGAGAATCACTTCTTCTGCCAGAATATAAGTGCCGCGTTTGCCGGGAAGTTCTATCAGACGTTTGAACATACCACTGCTGCATGGAATGATACCCAGCTTCTCTTTTCCGCTCTTTGTCTCCAGCACTACGACTGCATAGATTTCTTTATTTCGCAAAAATGGAAACGGCTGTCTTTTTGCCACGATCGTCGGGAAAATGATCGGTGCGATTTCACCCTGAAAATAGCGTTTAACGTATTCGCTTTCTTTTTCATTCATCTTCTTGAAATCCGTGATGCAGATATCATATTCTTCCAGTTCTTCCATGATTTCATCGTAAACGACATTTCTGCTACGGTTCAGTTTTCCGACTTCCGCAAGGATCTTTTTGATCTGCTCCTCCGGTGTAAGATTCGTTTTATTATCACGGATATCTTTCTTCAAAAGCATCTGATCTACGAGTGATCCCACACGCACCATAAAAAATTCATCAAGATTGCTCTGATAGATTGCTGCAAAATTCAGTCTTTCACAGAGCGGCACTTTTTTATTTTCCGCCTCTTCCAAAACACGTTCATTAAATTTCAGCCACGACAGTTCCCGGTTCATATATTTTCTCATTTATTATTCTCTCCTCCTCAATAAAATGTGATGCCCTTAACAGCTTTTTCGTTGCGTGTATTTAAGCCAGACGCACGTGAGACCTGAGCTAAATCCCATAAAAATGGCATTATACCTTTAACCATAAATTTATTTTACTGCCACAAGATCAAATCCTCTGCAATGCCATGTAAAATCCATGTAAAGAATCTTACTATTCGAAAATGAAACCTCTCTCAGACAAATCTGTTGCCCACCACTTATAAAAGTTTGAATCTTTTTCAATTAACGTAAAAAGGACAACAGATTTTCTCTGCTGTCCTTTGTATATTCTGCATGATTACATGATGTGCGTCTCTGCACTTTTCTGTTTTTAGTATGGATAGAAGTTTCCGTTTGCATCGGTTACGCCATCGTTACCGAATGTATACTGCATTCCGCCGCTGTCTACCCAGTTTCCGTTTGCATCCTGTGTCACGGAAATATAATTGCCCTGGTCATCATAAAAACCGTTGGTGCTGCCGCCGGTATTACCTCCTGTGTTTCCACCGGTATTGCCATTATTTCCGTTGTTGCCATTATTTCCGTTGTTGCCGTTATTATTTCCGCTGTTGTCATATGGATAAT
>OGXH01000185.1_pt1 | contig 37881 bp, 28 predicted proteins | sample 1576241 | NCBI WGS metagenome assembly OGXH01 (sample SAMEA3541529, study PRJEB24748) | human gut metagenome | biome: human gut; feature: human-associated habitat; material: faeces | place: China | collected 2012
AAGGTCATGCCCGGCACAATCATCATGCCTGTGCCCCGGCGTCCGAAATGTTCTAAGTGCCCGCCTTTCTTTTATTGCATAAGGGACATGAATTATGGAGACAGGTAGGAGAGCTTACGGTAGGAGAGCTGAAAGAGGTATTAGATGATTTCCAGTAAATCGTTTGTAATCTTTTATTGGCATATATGAAAATGACCTTTTCTTTTTCAGATGAAAAAAATGAGTGTTCTTAATATGCTGGTATTTAGTTTGTTATAAAAGCTCATTTTTCCTTTAAAAGAAACGGGTGGTTCCTTTAAAAGGGACCACCCGTTCGACACCGAGAAACATCCTGTTTCTTTTAAAGGAACGAGCTGTTTCTTTAAAGACGGATATTAAATAGTTTACTTTGTAATGATTTTATCTTATTGATGTTTTTTCAGTTCTTCTTGTAAGATGACTGGTTCGTTGGTGGTAATGAAATCTACTTTCTGTTCGATCAGCGATTTCATATCTTCCACTTCGTCCACAGTCCACACATTTACTTTCAAGCCGAGTTCATGAGCTTCTTTGATCCATTCGGGGTGTTTCTTAATCACTCCCATGTGATAATCAAGACCGGCAGCACCGAGTTCCTTTAATTCTTTGGGAGACAGTTCCCCGTTAAGGTAAAATACCGGAGTACCGGCAGGAGCCAGGCGGATAAACTCTTTCATGGCATGCAGGGAGAACGTGATATATTCCATGCGGTTTTCCAGTCCCATTTTCTTCACCATGGCAAGGATTCCCTGTACGGCTTTGGTTTCACGTTTCTTATTGCTATGTGCTTTCAGTTCGAGAATCAGTCGGGTATTACAGTTTTTCCCGGCTTCCAGATATTGTTCCAGGCTGGGTAAGTTTTCTCCGTTGGATAATTTAAGTCCGGTCAGTGCGTCACCTTTGGAATACTCCATCGGTCTCATCTTGTATACAGGATCATGGTTGACCACCAACTTGTTATCCTTAGCGATCCATACGTCAAATTCTGAACCGTAACAACCGATGGAATCTGCTTTTAGAAGTGATGAAATACTGTTTTGTGATGATCCCGGAGTTTTCCAGAATCCACGGTGGGCTATCACTTTTGTCTGTGCCTGCATACAGCAAGCAACCATTAGAAGGGCAGAAGCCATCATCATTTTTTTTAAATTCATTTGTTTGGTCTTTTAAAAGTTTGATAGATTTAATTTGGTTTGGCCTCAAAATTATAAAAAAGAAAACGCAAATCAGACAATAATATGCTAATCTGCGTTAATCCTTGAGATTTTAAAATAGAAATGTTACAAAAGAATAACAGAAAGAGCAGATTCTGTTATTCTTATCAGTTAAGTATAGGCCTCTTCGTGTATTCCTCTCACCGCACGTCCGCTAGGCTCATTCAGATTCCTGAAAGCAATATCCCACGCCAGCGCTTCTGCTGTGGAGCATGCCACACTGGGAACACTGGGTACGGTGCGTGCTGCACTTTCACTGGGGAAATGCTCTTCAAAGATACTGCGATAATAGTATTCTTCTTTATTTTGTGGCGTGTTGATAGGGAAGCGTTCGGCAGCATGTTCCATTTGCTGATCGCTCACAGCAGCAGCTGTGATTTCCCTCAATGTGTCAATCCATGAATATCCTACACCGTCACTGAACTGCTCTTTTTGTCTCCACGCCACACTTTCCGGTAACATCTCGGCAAAGGCTTCGCGAACAATCCGTTTCTCAATTTCCTTTCCGGGGCACATTTTAGCTTTCGGATTCAGGTTCATGGCTACGTCGAGGAATTCTTTATCAAGGAAAGGAACACGTCCTTCTACTCCCCATGCTGACAAACTTTTATTGGCGCGGAGGCAATCGTACATGTGCAACTTTGAAAGTTTACGTACTGTTTCTTCGTGGAATGCCTGTGGAGTGGGAGCCTTGTGGAAATACAGATAACCACCGAAAACTTCATCGGCGCCTTCACCGCTCAACACCATTTTGATACCCATCGATTTGATGACACGTGCCAGTAGGTACATGGGAGTGGAAGCGCGTACCGTGGTTACATCGTATGTCTCGATGAAATAAATGACATCACGCAGGGCATCCAAACCTTCCTGAACAGTATAGTTTATTTCGTGATGAACAGTACCGATATATTCAGCCACTTCACGTGCTTTAATCAAATCAGGAGCACCTTTTAGTCCGATAGCGAAGGAGTGGAGTTGAGGCCACCACGCATCACTCGCTCCGTCTGTTTCTATACGCTTTGCCGCATATTTTTTGGCAATGGCGGAGATGACAGAACTATCCAACCCTCCCGAAAGAAGCACTCCGTACGGTACGTCACTCATTAACTGGCGGTGCACAGCCTCTTCTAATGCTATTTTCACATCCTCGGTTTGTGCATCATTCTCTTTGACGGTTTCATATTCTGTCCAGTCGCGCGAATACCAACGTTTCATTTTTCCCTCTTTACTATAGAAATAATGTCCGGGAAGGAATACTTCATATTCGTCACAAAATCCTTCGAGAGCTTTCAACTCGCTGCCGAAGTAGATTTTTCCCTCTTTATCTTTTCCTATATATAAAGGAATAACCCCTATCGGATCGCGGGCAATCAGAAATTCATCCTTTTCCTCATCATAAAGCACGAAAGCGAAGATACCGCTGATATCTTCCAAAAAATGGATGCCTTTATCTTTGTAAAGGGCAAGAATTACCTCACAGTCACTTCCGGTTTGAAAGTTATATTTTCCCGTATATTTAGCTCGAATATCACGGTGATTGTAAATCTCACCATTTACGGCGAGCACTTGTTTACGATCGGGAGAGTATAACGGTTGTCCGCCACTCTGCGGGTCGACAATGGAAAGACGTTCGTGTGCCAGGATGGCACTTCCGCCTACATAGATTCCGCTCCAGTCCGGTCCGCGATGACGGATCTTCTGGGCCATTTTCAGTGCTTTATCTCTTAGTTCTTTCGTTTGAACTTTGATGTTGAGTATACCTGCTATTCCACACATAACTTTAATTTTTAGAGGGGGTAATGTAATCTGTTGATTGTTTATTCGCTATTTCTAAGAAGCTGACTAGCTATTCTTAATTCGTTCCGCCTTGGTTTCCCTTTCGTTCCACCAAGGTTATCTTTCCGTTCTACCTGGGTGTTTCTTTCGTTCGACCATGGTGGAACGAATCGGATAGTACTAATCAAACTTCTGCTTTTTCCTTACTGCAAAGCTATTTCGTCAGATAAGCATCTATTTCCGCAGCAGCCTTTCGTCCTCCCGCCATGGCGCGTACCACCAGGCTGGCACCCGTCTCGGCATCACCGGCAAGAAATACATTCTTTGCAAATTTCGGTTGCTCCGGTTTCAGGAATCCCATCGCCAATAATACCATATCAGCTTCGATGACTTCCTTCTTCCCTGTTGGTTTCATCGTGGGACGTCCGCCATCTGCTGCCGGAATCCATTTCACTTCTTCCACTTCTACACCTGTCACTTTTCCATTCTTTCCGAGGAACTGATTGGAAGCCAGGCACCAGCGGCGTGTACAACCTTCTTCATGGCTGGAAGTCGTTTTGAAGACTGCCGGCCATTGTGGCCAAGGAGTAGCCGGATTGTAGCCGACAGGAGGTTTCGGCATGATTTCGATTTGAGTGACACTGACGGCTCCCTGTCTCACACTGGTTCCGATGCAGTCGGAACCAGTGTCTCCGCCACCTATCACGAGAACCTTTTTGCCTTTGGCATTTACCAACTTGTCTTTCGGGAAAGTCTGTCCTGCCAGAATCCTATTCTGTTGTGCCAGCATTTCGAGTGCGAAATGAATCCCTTTCAGTTCACGTCCCGGAATACTCAAGTCACGTGCTGCCGGTGTTCCGGTACAGATGCAGTAAGCATCGAATCCTTCCGGTAAATGATTGACGTCTATTTCTACTCCCATCTCAAACTGTATTCCTTCTGCAGCCAATATCTTCATCCGTCGGTCAATTACATTTTTATCCAGTTTGAAATTAGGAATACCGAATCGTAATAATCCTCCGGGCGCTTCATCCTTATCGAATAAAGTAACGCTATATCCTTTTAAATTCAGCTGATTAGCCACCACCAATCCAGCAGGACCTGCACCAATCACCGCCACTTTCTTTCCGTTTCTTTCCGGCGTCTTTACTTGTATATATCCTTCACGAAAAGCCGCTTCTACGATAGCTGCTTCATTCTCGCGAATAGTCACCGGCTGATCGCAGGAAAGTTTCAACACACACGATTTCTCGCAAAGAGCAGGACAAATACGTCCTGTAAATTCAGGAAAATCGCAAGTAGACGACAATACTTCGTATGCCTCCTTCCATTTTCCCCTGTATAATGCATCCTGCCATTCCGGTTGTTTATTTCCTATCGGGCATGCCCAATGACAGAAAGGTACACCACAATCCATACAGCGTGACGCCTGCAATTTACGGCTGTTTGTATTCAAAGTCTGTTCTACCTGACTATAGTCAGCGATTCGCTCGTTTACAGGGCGGTATCCCGCCTCTTGTCGAGGTATATTTAGAAATGCTTTAGGATCTCCCATCTTGTTATTTACTATTTGACGATTTACTATTTACTATTTCTAGACTATCTTATCATTTGCTATTTGACTATTTACAGACTATACTATACATTCAAATAGTAAATTGTAAATAGTCAAATTGTAAATCTAATAGTCTCTTTGCATATCTGCAATTTTTTGTTGTAACTTTCTCATTTGTTCTTCCTGCAGTACTTTTTTGTATTCGATGGGCACTACTTGGATGAATTGATCTACGTAATGATTCCAGTTGTCGAGCAGGATGCGTGCCAGTTTCGAGCCTGTGTAGAGGTAATGCTGGCGGATTAGTTCGTGCAACTCTTTCCGGTAGCTGGCTTCTTCGATGAGTGACAGTTCCACCATTTCCATGTTACAGAAATAATCGAAGTTGCCGTCTTTGTTCCATACATAAGCTACACCGCCACTCATACCGGCTGCAAAGTTACGTCCGGTTTGTCCGAGGACTACCACACGACCTCCGGTCATGTATTCGCAACAATGGTCACCCACGCCTTCTACGACGGCAACTGCGCCGGAGTTACGAACAGCGAAACGTTCTCCTACACGGCCGTTGATATATACTTCACCGCTTGTTGCGCCATAAAGCAAGGTATTACCGGCGATTGTATTTTTTTCGGCTTCGAAATTGCTGCGGATAGGAGGCAATACGGAGATACGCCCGCCGCTCAATCCTTTACCCAGGTAATCATTCGCTTCACCTTCCAGTTTAAAGTTAACTCCCGGTACGAGAAAAGCTCCGAAAGATTGACCTGCCGAACCTTTGAATTTTACATTCAGCGTATGTTCCGGCAATCCTTTGGCACCATATTTCTTGGCGATTACTCCGGAAAGCATAGCACCTATTGCACGGTCTGTATTGGCAATCGTATATTCTAAAGAAATCTCTTTCTCATGTTCGATAGCTTCTTGTGCGGCATCGATGATGGTTACATCTTTTACAGCAGAAATTCCATGATCTTGGTCGATGACATGACGGATAGCCGCACTGTTGTCAACACGTGCCAGCAATTTGGTGAAGTCGATTAAAGCATGTTTCGGATTTGGGTCATTGGCATCGGACTTGCGCTCGATTAAGTCTGTACGCCCGATAATATCATCCATCCGGGTGAATCCCATCTCGGCCAAATGCTCGCGGACTTCCTGTGCCAGGAATGTGAAAAAGTTTACTAAATATTCACTGCGTCCATGAAAGCGTTTACGTAACTCTTCATTCTGTGTGGCAACTCCCACCGGACAAGTATTCTGATGGCATTTGCGCATCATTACACACCCTAATACAATCAATGCCGAGGTGGCGAAGCCATATTCTTCGGCACCCATTAGTGCCATTAAGATGATGTCACGTCCGGTTTTCAGTTGTCCGTCGGCTTGCAGAACTACTTGGCCACGAAGTCCGTTCAGAACCAGTGTTTGCTGTGTCTCGCTCAATCCCAATTCCGGTGAGATACCCGCATAGCGGATAGAAGAAGCCGGAGAAGCACCTGTTCCCCCTTCAGCACCAGAGATGACAATTAGGTCCGCCTTTGCTTTTGCCACACCCGCAGCAATCGTACCGACGCCGCTTTCTGCTACCAGTTTCACACTGATTTTGGCCTGTGGATTTACATTTTTCAAATCGAAGATTAATTGTGCCAAATCCTCAATCGAATAAATATCATGATGAGGCGGAGGAGAAATCAGCGAAATTCCCGGAATGGAATGACGTGTTTTCGCAATCACATCGTTCACTTTAAATCCCGGTAGTTGTCCGCCTTCACCCGGTTTGGCTCCCTGTGCTATCTTGATTTGAATTTCGTCCGCATTAACCAGATATTCTGCCGTTACACCGAAACGACCGGAAGCTACCTGCTTGATTGCACTTCGTAAAGAACTGCCATCGGGCAGCGGTTGGAAACGGGCAGCGTCTTCGCCACCTTCACCGGTATTACTGCGTCCGTGAATTTTATTCATGGCAATAGCCATTGCCTCATGAGCCTCTTTGCTGATAGAACCAAAAGACATAGCCCCCGTGACGAAACGATGCAGAATGTTTTCCACCGGTTCTACCTGATCGATTGAAATCGGATTACGACGGAATCCCAGAAAGTCACGAAGGAAAATAGGCTTCTCTTTTTCGTCTACCAGATGGGTGTACTCTTTAAATTTTTTATAACTCCCCAGTCGTGTAGCCAATTGCAGAGTGCTGATTGTTTCCGGATTCCATGCGTGCTTTTCTCCATCTTTACGGAAAGCATACAAACCGTTATTTTTTAATAACTCTTCATTTTTAATACTTTCAAATCCTTCTTTATGGAAAGCAATGGCATCTCTGGCTATTTCTTCCAGACGGATACCTCCGATCGGTGAACCGAGTCCTCCAAAATAAGCCTTGCTCAATTCTTCACTCAAACCGACAGCTTCGAAAATTTTAGCACCACGATAGGAGCGGATCGTAGAGATACCCATCTTACTCATGATTTTAAACAAGCCTTTACAGATGGATTTGATATAGTTCTTTTCAGCAGTGGTATAATCCAACTGAATATCTTTGTCTTTTACCAGTCGGTCGAGGACAGCGAATGCCATGTAAGGATTCAGGGCACTTGCTCCGAAACCCAACAATAACGCGGCGTGCATCACTTCACGTATTTCACCACTTTCTACGATCAATGCCGTTTGCACCCGTTTACCAACTGAAATCAGGTGGTGATGAACAGCGCTTACTGCCAGCAATGATGGAATGGCAGCATGGGTAATATCCACCTCACGGTCGGTCAGGACAATGTAGTTTACACCTTCCGTCACGGATTCTTCCGCCATTTTACAAAGATGGGTCAGTGCTTCCTGCAGTCCGGCTTTCCCTTTTGCAACCTCAAACAACATGGGTAGTTTGACTGTTTTGAAGCCTTTATACCGGATATTACAAAGAATATCCAGTTGGGTATTGCTTAAAATCGGATGATTCAGGCGTACCATTTTGCAATGACTTTCACTGGGCGTCAGAATATTCATACCGACTGCTCCAATGTATTCCGTCAATGACATCACCAGTTCTTCACGAAGTGGATCAATGGGCGGATTGGTTACCTGCGCAAATTGCTGACGGAAATAGTTGTAAAGCAACTGTGGTTTATCTGAAAGTACGGCGAGTGGCGTATCGTTACCCATTGAATGGATCGGTTCTGCTCCGGTGCTTGCCATCGGCATAATCAGCCTTTCGATGTCCTCTTTGGAGTAGCCGAAAGTACGAAGCATCCGGTCGTAGTTTGCTACGTGATGAGGAACTTTGCGCCCGCTTTTCAGTTCATCCAGTTCGATTCGGTTGGTAGATAGCCAGGTGCGGTAAGGCTTGGCTTCAGCCAACTGTTTTTTCAGTTCGCCGTCATAGTAGATCTCGCCTTTTTCCGTATCTACCAGCAGGATTTTGCCGGGCTGTAAGCGACCCTTTTCTTTGATGTCTCCCGGTTCGAAATCCATCACACCGACTTCCGAAGCCACTACCATCATATCGTTTTTAGTAATCAGATAACGGGCAGGGCGCAGGCCATTGCGGTCGAGCATACCTCCGGCAAATCGTCCGTCGCTGAATAGTAGTGCGGCCGGTCCGTCCCACGGTTCCATCAGGATGGAGTGGTATTCGTAGAATGATTTCAGATCTTCACTGATCGGGTTCTTCTCGTTGAAAGATTCCGGCACGAGCATAGCCATGGCATGTGGCAGGCTCAATCCTGACATCACCAGGAACTCCAGTACATTGTCCAGAGAAGCACTGTCGCTCATGCCCGGTTGTATAATCGGGCGGATTTCTTTTATATCGCCTAAAGTGGGAGTGGAGAGTACACTTTCACGGGCTTCCATCCATCCTCGGTTACCACGGATAGTATTGATTTCACCGTTGTGTGCCAGCAGACGGAACGGCTGTGCCAATCCCCATGTAGGGAATGTATTGGTACTGAAACGAGAGTGCACCAATGCCAGTCCGCTGGTAAAATAGCTATTTGTCAGGTCCGGATAATAGTTGCGCAGCTGTAATGATGAAAGCATACCTTTATATATAATGCTTTTGGTAGAGAGTGACACAACATAAAAATCGTCTTTTGCCGGAATAGATGACAATCTGACTTTATTTTCGATTCTTTTCCGGATCAGATATAACTTCCGGTCGGCAGTTTCCGTTTCCGTAAATCCGGTGATGAACACTTGTTTGATGTCCGGTTCGTTTGCCAGAGCCGATTCTCCCAGGATTTCGGGGCAGGTGGGCACATTGCGCAAATGCATCAATGTGAGTCCTTCTTTTTCAATTTCTTCAATAATAATACTTAGAATAGCTGCCTGGTCTTTTTCGTTTTTCGGTAAAAACAATAATCCTGTGCCGTACCGTCCTTTTTCGGGGACAGGAATACCTTGTAATAAAATAAACTCATGCGGAATTTGAAGCATGATACCTGCACCGTCACCGGTCTTGTTATCCGCACCCTCGGCACCGCGATGGCGCATGTTTTCTAATACCTTTAAAGCCGACTCAACAATGTCGTGTGACTTTTCTCCATGAATGTTAACCAGCATACCGACACCGCAGGCATCGTGTTCGTATGCCGCATCGTACAAGCCCACCTGTTGGGGCTGTCGTTGGTAAGGGAATCCTTCTGTTACGTTGTTAAAAAGTTCTTGTTTCTTCATTCTTACTAGCTTTATTGTATGATAATACCTGTTTGATGTATCAAATTGTTTGGCAAAGTTAATATTTTAATTTCAAAATGATAGTGAAATTTAGCTTTTGTGTGACGCGAAATGAGAATAGGAATCTTTATTCTTTTAATTTGTTATTAAAAACAGGAAATTTGCTTTTAATTTGTTAGCTTATTTATCCTTATTTGAAGCTGATTGTAATTTGTTTCTTTTTGAGCTAAAAATAATATATTATTTAACTTTTTGATGTGTTTGCAACTTTTTTATGCGTTTCTGTCAAATAAATATGCTTTTTGTTGTCTTTATGTTATTTGTAATGTGTATATTTGCAGGCGAAATAAAAATATCATAATATGTGTGGAATAGTAGGCTATATTGGTAAACGAAAAGCCTACCCTATCCTTATCAAAGGGCTGAAGCGACTGGAGTATCGTGGATATGACAGCGCGGGGGTAGCAATCATTAGTGATGACCAACAGTTAAATGTGTATAAGACGAAAGGAAAAGTCTCTGATCTTGAAAATTTCGTCACACAGAAAGATATTTCCGGTACAATCGGAATTGCCCATACCCGTTGGGCTACTCACGGGGAACCTTGTTCTGTTAACGCCCACCCTCATTACTCTTCTTCCGAAAAGCTCGCTCTCATTCATAACGGTATTATTGAAAACTACGCCGTTCTTAAAGAAAAACTTCAAGCCAAAGGCTATATTTTTAAAAGTAGTACAGATACCGAAGTCCTCGTTCAATTAATAGAATACATGAAAGTCACTAATCAGGTCAGTCTGTTGACGGCTGTTCAGTTGGCGTTAGGGGAGGTAATTGGTGCTTATGCGATTGCGATTCTTGATAAGGAGCATCCCGATGAGATTATTGCTGCCCGTAAGAGCAGTCCATTGGTAGTGGGGATTGGAGAGAATGAGTTCTTTCTTGCTTCAGATGCTACTCCGATTGTAGAATATACTGATAAAGTGGTTTATCTGGAAGACGGGGAAATAGCTGTTTTGAATCTGGGGAAGGAGTTGAAGGTAGTCAACTTGAACAATGTCGAAATGATACCTGAAATAAAGAAGGTGGAACTCAACCTCGGTCAGTTGGAAAAAGGGGGATATTCGCACTTTATGTTGAAAGAGATTTTCGAACAGCCCGATTGTATTCGTGATTGCATGCGCGGACGTATCAATGTGGAAGCTGATAATGTGGTGCTTTCTGCTGTGATAGATCATCGGGAAAAGCTGCTGAATGCCAAACGGTTTATTATTGTTGCTTGCGGAACTTCCTGGCATGCCGGACTGATTGGTAAGCATCTGATTGAGAGTTTCTGTCGCATACCGGTGGAAGTGGAGTATGCTTCCGAATTCCGCTACCGTGATCCGGTGATTGACGGGCAGGATGTGGTGATAGCAATTTCCCAGAGTGGTGAGACGGCAGATACATTGGCTGCTGTGGAATTGGCGAAAAGCCGCGGGGCATTTATATATGGTATTTGCAATGCGATTGGCTCTTCTATTCCCCGTGCCACTCATACCGGTTCATATATTCATGTGGGTCCAGAAATCGGGGTGGCTTCTACCAAAGCATTTACCGGACAGGTCACTGTATTGGCGATGCTGGCATTGACACTTGCCAAAGCGAAAGGAACCATTGACGAACAGCATTATCTTTCAATCGTACAGGAGTTAAATCATATTCCGGAAAAAATGAAAGAGGTGTTGGAATTGAATGATACTTTGGCGGAGTTATCGAAAACTTTCACTTATGCGCATAATTTTATTTACCTGGGACGCGGATATAGTTATCCCGTTGCTCTGGAAGGTGCATTGAAATTGAAAGAAATATCGTATATTCACGCCGAAGGTTATCCGGCTGCCGAGATGAAGCACGGACCGATTGCCTTGATTGACGCGGAAATGCCGGTAGTGGTCCTGCCCGAACTCCGACAAAGCGCCCTCGCGGGCGGCCTTGCCGAAAGTTTCCAACACCTCCGTATATTCCGACGCCCTGAGCAGCCAGCGTGAGCCGTGGCGGCCGTAGTGGCTGATATAGAAAGGTTCGTAACCTTCGGGCGCGGGAGTCCGGGCCGGATTGTCGTACGTGTAGGCATAGTATACCCCGCCGGCTTTGTCGGGGTTGGCATAAATCTCCTGGCGGGCGTTCTGTCCGGACAGGGGCCCTGCACAGGCCGCCAGAACGAGGCCGAGCAGCAGTTTCGTAAACCGCATGATCCGCACCGTCATCGGAGATAGGCTCCGGTTCGTTTCAATTCGCTGCGCAGCTTCGCCACGTCGGCCTGCGACGGTTTCACTCCGTCCCGCAGGGCGATGCGTGCGGCGCGTCCGGCGGCTTCGCCGAGGGCCATGCAGGTCGACATCACGCGTGTCGAGGCCATCGCTTCGTGGGTGAACGAGGCGCAGCGGCCTGCGACGAGCAGGTTTTCGACCTTTTCGGGCACAAGTACCCGGTACGGGATGTCGTAGCAGTCGCCGCAGTATTCCAGCGTGCAGTCCCCGCCTTTGGGATGGTGCAGGTCGACGGGATAGCTGGCTACGGCAACGGCGTCGTCGATGTGGATATTCCTACACCTGAGGTAAGACATGAGAAAAAAATGTATACAACAATTCCTCTTGGTATTATCCTTAAAAGTGAAGCAATAATTACAGTGTGTAAGGTAGATACACCGATTATTAATTATTTTGTAAGAAATAAGGTGAAAGAGTTCAGTACAAAGAAAAAGATGCGTTTTATATATCAGATGCTTTTCCGTTCAGCTTTTGTGTATCAGGCTAATCTTCGTCTTATTGATAAGAAAAGAATTGAGATAGAAGAGCGGGTTGATGGAGATACGTCAGATACTGATCTTATTGAGCTTCATGAGTTAGAATCTACACTTGTTTATTTTGCAACATCTCTTCGAGCTAACAGTATTGTGTTAGAAAGACTCAGAAGATATAAAAGACTTGAGCAGTATCCTGAAGATATGGAGCTTCTTGAGGATGTCATGGTCGAGTACCAGCAGGCTATAGAGATGACCACGATATACAGGGATGTCATTGATGGTACAAGGGAACTGATGTCATCAGTAATTGACAGTAAGCTGAATAATGTAATGAAATACCTTACTTCAATTACAATTGTGATGGCTATTCCGACAATAATATCAGGTATATATGGAATGAATGTAGGTGGAGAATGGATGCCGTTTGCAAAGACACCTTTTGGATTTGAGATAATAAGTGGAATAATACTTCTGATATGTATAATAGTTTTATGGGTATTAAGGAAGAAGAAAATGCTATAAAAGCAGTGTCTGCATTGATTGCAGGCACTGCTTTTACTTACTTATGAGTATATATTATCTGTAATTTTTCTGCCAGCGTGATACCATTTCTAAAGCCTCATTCTCAGATGATACCTTAGTAATTATAACCCCATCAAGATAGATTTCGTACACAGGAAATTTCTTGGCTGTATTGCCGTGACTTACCTCAACTCTGTTGTACTTTACGCGTTCCATTAAAAGACCTCCTCACATTTAATAATAGTGTTACTAAGTAAAAACCAACAATATGTTGTATTATAACATGCTTTTTAATAAAAGGAAATACTATATTTGGTATTGGTACTAAAGTACCAAAAAATTTGAATTAAACGCACTATTATACTTGTAAAATCGACATGTATATAATATAATTTTTATAACATGTAGAAAGATTAAGTACGTATAACTAATAATAAAAAATATAAGAGGTACATTAATATGAGCGATAATTATATTGCTGCCAGTGAGAAATTTGAGATTGTTCATAAGATGAGTAGAAGAATAGCATCTGTTGATAAGTATTGTGTTATAAGTGTTGCGAATAAAGCATTTGAAGAATATTTTGGAGAAATTAAGGAGACTCTTATAGAAGTAGTTGCACCTCAGGATAAAGAAAGACTGATGGATTTTATAGAGAAGTATGATGGAACAGCTAAGAGTGGAATGTTTAAATTTATTAACGCACAGGGCATAGAAAGATATAATCATTTATTTGTGTATGAACGAAGAGCTGTGGGCAATGGGCATATGAGAGATATTGAACTTGTTGATGTTGAGTCTATAGAGGAAGCTAATAAGAGCTTAAGAGATGATGTTTCTAAACATAAGATGCTGCTTGGACTGGATAGAGAATATACATTTACATATAACAGAGATAATGGCATATTCAGTATGTACAGGTATGATGTTGACTCAAGAGATGTCATATATAAGTCTGATATTGATGAATGGAAGAAGAGGATGCTTTCGGAGGGATATATTGACGAGAATGATAAGGAAATCTTTACTAATTTTATATCAGAAGTACGCTCTTATACGCAGACATTTTCTATAAAATTCAGAACAAGCATGCGTACATATAAAAGGGTGAAGGAGACTTTAAGATTTAAAGGAACTGTAATGAATAAAAGCGATGGAAGCAGGATTGTGATAGGTCGTGTTGTCCCTGAGGCAGACAGCCATGGCAATTATAATCAGATTACTGATATGATAGAAGAATTACAGTTTGATTCTCTTACACATGTGTATAACAAGAAAACTATTACCGCATATGCTGTAAAATGTCTCAAGGAAGAGCAGAATAACAGAGTTACGATAGCCGTTCTTGATGTTGACCATTTTAAGAAGGTTAATGATGTATATGGTCACATGTATGGTGATAAGGTGCTTGCAAGGGTTGGAAGAAAGCTTAAGGAAGTTGTAGGCGAAGATGGAGTTGTAGGACGTATCGGCGGAGATGAATTTGTTATTATATTCAATGGTATTAATGATGAGCATGCGTTAAGGGGTATGCTTCGTGCGATAAGAACCCAGATTAAGTGGGAATTTGTTGATGATTTTGAAGATTTAATGATAACATGTTCTATAGGAGCAGCTTACAGTCCTAACAACGGACATGAGTATGAGGAACTTTTCAGGAAAGCAGATTACTGTCTGTATGTAGCGAAAGAAAAGGGAAGAGACAGATATGTATTCTTCAGGGATGACCTCCATAAGGATTCATATGAGAATTCTCTTAATGCGAAGGATAAGAATGTCAATGATGGCAGGGAAATGAAGGAACTCAGATTTCTTTCAGGCATTATGGAGAATTTTTCAGAAGATGGCAAAGCAGCTATTAAAGAGCTTATACATCATATGTATGATACATTTAAACTGGACAGCATTAATCTTTACTGGGGAGCTAATCTGAACCGTGCATACTATATGGGTGTTGAGCTTGGCGGTTCACTGAATGCTGATTATGTTAAGACAGAAGGTTTTAAGAAGCTTCTGGATGGAAAGAATCATGCTGCTGTGGGATTCGTCGGAAGGCAGACAGACCTTGCACCTGAATTTGGAACAGACATGAGAGAAAAGAGAGTGTTTTCTACTGTACAATGCATAATAGGTTCACCAGATAATGTGAAAGGATTGTTTACTATTGACCGTTGTAAGGAGTCTGCACAGTGGGCTGAATATGAGATTGAGATGGCTGTTGTAACGGCTTCTCTTATCAACATTTTGGCTGAAACTGAATGTGATGAGAATTAATATATATAGTTTTTTATTACAAGATATTGTGTTTTCAATTGACTTGTCAAACTATATGTTGTATAATCAAATCTGCTTGGGAAACAGCATAAACACTGCGTTTCCAGCAGATTTTTTTAATGTAAAGGAAAATAGCCTGTATTGCTGAAAGCAGTATATACAGGGATATGATGGTCTTTTTGTGAGGGTTTGAAGTATGAAAATTATTAAAAGAAGTGGTTCAGAGGTAACATTTGATATCAGTAAAATTATGGATGCTGTATCAAAAGCTAATATGGAAGTTGTCCATAGTGAGAGATTATCAGAGGAACAGATTGAGACAATCTCTAATAATGTTGAGAGCATTTGTAAAGAGATGAACAGGTCTTTAAGCGTTGAAGAGATTCAGGATCTTGTAGAGAATCAGATTATGAATTTCAGAGCATTTTCAGTTGCAAGAAAGTATATTACTTATCGTTATAAGAGAGCACTTGTGCGTAAATCTAATTCTACAGATAAGCAGATATTAAGCCTTCTGGAGTGCAATAATGAGGAAGTAAAGCAGGAGAATTCCAACAAGAATCCTACTGTAAACAGTGTTCAGAGAGATTATATGGCTGGCGAGGTAAGCAAGGATATTACAAAGAGATTCCTTCTCCCTCCAGATATTGTAGATGCGCATGAGCAGGGGCTTATACATTTCCATGACGCAGATTATTTTGCACAGCATATGCATAACTGCTGTCTTGTCAATCTTGAGGATATGTTACAGAATGGAACTGTAATAAGCGAGACTATGATTGAGAAGCCACACAGCTTTTCTACTGCATGTAATATTGCAACTCAGGCGATTGCACAGATTGCAAGTTCACAGTACGGCGGACAGAGTATATCTTTAGCACATCTTGCACCATTTGTCCAGGTAAGCCGTGAGAAGTTTATTGGACAGGTAAGAGATGAGTTCGAGAAAACCGGAATAGATGCTTCCGAAGAAAAGATTAGAGAGGTTGCAGAACTTCGAGTAAAGGATGAAATTAAGCGTGGTGTACAGATGATTCAGTATCAGGTTATCACTCTTATGACAACTAATGGACAGGCACCTTTTGTTACTGTTTTCATGTATCTTGATGAGGTTCCGGAAGGTCAGACAAGAGATGACCTTGCACTTGTTACTGAGGAAGTATTAAGACAGAGAATGCAGGGTGTTAAGAATGAACAGGGTGTATATATTACACCAGCATTTCCTAAGCTTATATATGTTCTTGAGGAAGATAATATCCACGAAGATTCCAAGTACTGGTATCTTACAGAAATAGCTGCACAGTGTACAGCTAAGAGAATGGTTCCGGATTATATATCTGAAAAGAAAATGAAGGAATTAAAGGTTGATGCGAATGGCAATGGTCAGTGTTTTCCATGTATGGGATGCAGAAGCTTCCTTACACCATATATTGATCCAGAAACAGGAAAGCCAAAGTATTATGGAAGATTCAATCAGGGTGTTGTAACTCTTAATCTTGTTGATGTTGCATGTTCATCAGGCAAGGATATGGATAAGTTCTGGAGTATTCTTAATGAGAGACTTGACCTGTGTAAGAGAGCACTTATGTGCAGACATTACAGACTTAAGGGAACTCCTTCAGATGTTGCGCCAATTCTCTGGCAGAATGGAGCACTTGCAAGACTTAAGAAAGGCGAGACAATTGACAAGCTTCTTTATGGCGGATATTCAACAATTTCGCTCGGTTATGCAGGTCTTAGCGAATGTACTTATTACATGAAGGGTGTAACTCATACTAATCCGGAGGGAACAGAATTTGCCCTCAAAGTAATGCAGTATCTTAATGATACATGTAAGAGATGGGCAGCAGAGACTAATATTGATTTCTCACTTTATGGAACACCGCTTGAGTCAACAACTTATAAGTTTTCAAAATGTTTACAGAAGAGATTTGGTAAGATTGCTGGTGTAACAGATAAGAATTATATAACTAACAGCTATCATGTTCATGTAACTGAGCAGATAAATGCATTTGAAAAGTTAAAATTCGAATCACAGTTCCAGAAGTTATCTCCAGGTGGAGCTATCAGTTATGTTGAGGTTCCTGATATGCAGAATAACATCCCGGCAGTACTTAAGGTTATGCAGTACATTTATGATAATATTATGTATGCAGAGCTTAATACTAAGAGTGATTACTGTCAGGAATGTGGTTACACAGGTCAGATTCAGATTATAACTGATGATGACGGAAAGCTTATATGGGAGTGTCCTAACTGCGGAAACCGTAATCAGGATAAGATGAATGTCGCAAGAAGAACTTGCGGATATATCGGAACACAGTTCTGGAATCAGGGAAGAACTCAGGAGATTAAGGAGAGAGTGCTTCATCTGTAAGATTAAATATAATATGGCAGGACATGGATTAATACCGTGTCCTGCCATTATTATTAATATTCGGAAAAATATTCATGATTGGTCATGCCGTATAATGCTGCGAAAAGAATTGACAATACAACAGCCAGTATTACGAACATAACAACAAATCCAACGTCATTGATTGTCATTATAAGTGCGAGTATTGTCCATATTGCGGTATATACGATTTTAACAATAAGATTGCGCTTTATGTGTTTTGGATTCTGTGTTTTCTTATATAATGCCATGCCAACATAAGCAAATATTGTAATTATTATAAGCGGTAAAGCAAAAAGTGCTGCATATATAGCAATTATATATAAGAAAACAGATGCTGTGAAAGAAAGTCCACCATAAAATAAATGCCCCATAAATCTATATCCTGCTGTGTAATCATCAGGTGAATAGCTGCCAGCTTTAATAATACTGCCGCCGGCATTGTTCATAAGACCTCCTGCATATATAAGTAATAATATAAATGTGGCAATAAGTAAAACACTGAAAACAGTGTATATGATTGTCAGTACTTTGTCAGTTCCTTTTGCGAATTTCATTGTAATCTCCCCTCTCAATTGATAGTAAGAATATATCATATTAATTCATTATAAACAAGAAGCGACTATAATAATGGAATGGAGGCATGCCGATATATAATTAAACTAATGTGATTCCCGAAAAGGAGTTTGGGACAGGGTTATGACAAGGAGGGCATATGTCACTTACGATAAGAAGTACAATGAATAATCAGGCGGCTGCACAGGGAATAGATAATACAGATAAGAATACTGATAATTCAAAGCAAACCAAGAACAGAAAAACAATTAATGCATCGGAACTTAATCTGAAGCCATATAAAGACAATCAGATTGATGCCAAGAGGCTCCGGGCAAGAAAGCAGGCAATGAAGCTTATATCTGACGCATGGAAATCTGCTGATAAGACAGATAAGAATATTGATGATATGAAGCTCGATAAGCTTAACAAGCTTGATGAAATCACAGAACTTAAGAATAAGGTTAGCAATTTGGAGAATGAAAAAGAGGCTTACCGCGCAGATTATGGTGTTGATATGGATTCGCAGGAACAAAAAGACCTTGAGTTGCTTGAAAAATATCAGAATAACCGTTATGGTTCGGCTGAGGACACATTTTCAAAGGAAGAACTTGATCGTTTAAAGGAATTACAGAATACTCCGCTTACAGAGTATCAGGAGAAGGTACTTAAGCTGAATTCATCACAGATACATTTTAAGGATGAAATTGGTCAGAAGGAACTTAAGATTGCATGCACGACAGCTTCAATTGCACTTGCCGAAATCGACAGGGATAAGTCTCAGGAAATGCTAAAGGCACAGGACTCAGCGGACCAGATAATAGGTGCTGTTGAGGGAGAGGTTAAGAATCTGCTTGTAAATGAAGGTAAAGACAACATTGATGACAAGGTAGAAGAGAATAAGGAAAAGGCTGACGAAGCAGAGAAGAAACAGGAAGAACAGCAGGAAAAGATTGACGAAAAGCGCAAGGAAAGAAAAGAACAGGAAGAGATTATTGAGGGACAGGCAGAGGCTGACAAGCTAGAGATGAATGCCAATATAAGAAGCAATGATATCGACCATATAACTGAAGCCCAGAAGCAGATAGTCAGAATAATGAAAGATAATAAGATGCTTAATGAGGATATTAAGGGAATAGATATTGATTTGAATTTCTAGATAGCTGTCAGGAAGGATTATACATGCGGGATTGTTTTTGGGGGATTGTAACATAACAGCCGGGTTTTCTGTGCAGATGGAAAGAGATATGTCTTGGTGAGATTTGGTTTTCCTATAAGAAAACATTTTTTACATGATTAATAGGTCATTTACAGTACAATCTTAATAAAATTCAGGATAATTTCCTATCAGATAGTGAGTTAAAGCTATTTGATAGGAAAATTTGTCTTTTTTAAGGAATGTTTTGTGGAAATAAGAAACATTTTTGGAAAATCTGGTAAGGAACTACCTATAAGAAATCAAAAATGCGACTATAAAAAGGTATCAGCAGAGATGACTTTTTATCAAAGAATCTATGCAGTTAGCATTGATTGGAGTACCGGCGGTTTCAAATGTTGCTATGAAGTTTCTGCCAAGGACATATCCAGAATTAGCATAATCACTGATTTTTTTGATGGCATTACAGGCATATTCTGCATTATCCATAATGCCAAAATGTTCCCATATATATTCCTGCCTTGTTTTAACATTAAGACAGGTAAAATCCGGGTGTGTTATGATGCCAGATTGCAGCTGCAGAGGATATTCGTATCGATAAGGGATATTATAGCGATAGAGTTTGTTAGCTATGATAATTTCAGACTTAGACCGTACGCGTTCGCCATTATCGGTATAGTATTCAGCACAGTCAGGAGTGAATCCTAAAGATGTATATTCTGAGGCTTTCCAGTTTGCAGTAAAATCTTCATCTGATACAAAAACAGGAGTAACCATTTCTTTGCGGAAGCTGTTAAGTGAATCATAAATATGCTGAATTTCTGATGGATTATATTTCTTAAGTATGACTTCAAGAAAGTTTAATTCTTTCAGCAGGCATTGTTCAATTCTTAAATCATAATCTTTTTGTGCAAGTTCAATTGCAAAATTATAGTTATGCTTTTTGATATATGTTCCTTTGGTGTCATTCACTTCGACTTTATGATAATATTGGCAGCCATGAGCTTTTCTGGCAGTTCGCAGAGAACCTACAGGAGCATTAGAAATTCTTCCTTGTATATCAGCTAGTAAAAGAGACAATTGTGAATGCCTGCACATAACAGACTCTTTAATCGTGTCAGGTGCTAATGTGTCAACATGTTCCATATTATAATTCTGTATATCTCCCATAAAAATCCTCCTTTTGCAATTATAGGTAAAAGCGCTGTTTAATAAATATACTATATAAATATATAAAAATCAATAACTTAATATATTAAAAATATGTAAATGTATTGAAAAAACAAGTCTAAGCAAAATATGATGGTAAAATAAAGGAAGCTTTATAAGCAGACAATACATGATACCTATAGGTAGTCGCATAATGAAGTCTCTTATAGGAAAATTTTTTAAAAAATCAAGTGATTTTGTGGATTTTCGGATTGCAGAGAGCAGTTTTACCTATTAAAGAATAGAAATAATGAATTTTATAGGTTGAGAAGAAGCTTTTGGATTGAAAAAACGCAAAATATGCCTATAAGAGAGCAAATATTATGAATATATAGGTCGCAAGCAGCCAGCGCGGAAAAACAGAGCCGGTGGCAAAACCGCAAAAATGGAATTGTGTCAGCGAACAGAGAAAAATAGCACCCAGGCATTAGCAATGGATACAAAAAATATTGGGGATATCGAAGATATCCCCAATACAGAATTAAAAATCCACCTGCTGTACAGAACCGGCGCTGCCGTCTTCATGAAGATACATGCCGCTGCTTCGTACTTTAGCTTTAAGATTGTTATCATCATCAGTTACATGAAATGTTGTTTTGGAGCTGCCAAGACAGATTGCACCGACATTGGCTTCCTTAAGTGATAAGAGCGTGTCCTTGCCATTCTCATCTTTAACCCAGACCTTTAACTGGTCATAGACTTCATCATTCTCATCAATCCATCCGTTGCCGTCAGAATCGTATTCTGAAAGCTCTGAAAAGCCATTACCGGTCTTGGTTCCGAACAGCTCGCTGCCGTCATTGATAATTCCGTCGCCGTTCTTATCAAGAGCAAGAAAGCCACTTTCAGGATTCATCTGTGCAATAGTCTCGTCTTTACCATCACCATCAATGTCAAAACTAAAGGACTTATCAGAAATAGAAACAGGATTGCATCCAAGATTAATAACAAGTGGATCTGTCAGTACAGTGTCAAAGCTGGAAACAAATTCAATGCTGTGTTCTTCCATGTATCTGCGCGACATGGTCATATCAAGATTAAAATTAAGTTCCCTGCCGTCTGCTGTTTTAACAGTTCCAGTTGTTGAAAATGAAGTGCTTTCCTTTTCTTCATAGGTTGAAGAATATCTGGTTCTTACAGTCCATACAGTAGGAGAAATCTGGTTAGTAATAGAAAGGGTTTTTGAGGCTTTGTCAGATGAAGATGTGCCAGAGACTGAATTGCAGGATAAACTGTCAGTATCATGAAACATTCCACGGAAAGACAGAGACTGAATAAAATCCAACAGGGACATATAAACCTTTCTTGTTATTTCTGTGTAACTGAAGCTTACATTCTGCCGCATAGAAACTAAGCTGGCTTTGTTGTAAGCAGGTGTTAAAGCCTCCGTGCCTTCTGGTGATTCCTCACCAGCCAAATCCGTTTTAGAAGAATCGTCCGGGACATTAAGTCTGCCAGAACGATTGTAGAGTGGCATCATCAGAAACATGTCGTCATACTTTCTGTCCGGAGAATCAGAAGAATTACTAAAATATGATTCTTTCTGGCTTAAGCTGCTTCTTGCCTGGCTCATTCCAAAACTAAAGGAGTTACCAGAGCTGCCTGCTGCGACCATGCCGCTTGATACCTTTTGTGAGTAGTGTCTTCTTGAAGACATACTCATGTTACTGTCTGCAATTATCATAAGTATACCCGCCTTTCATCTTCAGCAATGAACACGGTTATATATAATATCGGTTTAAGCGCAGAATACTTAATATTAAAATGTCAACTAAAGAACTTTTATAAAATAACTTTACAAAAGTACTGGAAATTCTTATTTAACTGTTGTAATATGATAGCAGAGAAATATCTGCATAAGCAGAAATAAATTATTGAGCCGTAAACTGGCAGAAAGAGGTCATATATGTGGACAGCAGATTTAGGAAATGGACGATACAAGAATCCTATACTTTACGCTGATTATTCAGATCCAGACGCAATCCGTGTCGGTGATGATTATTTTATGATATCATCAAGCTTTTCTAATGCTCCGGCTATGCCGTTGCTTCATTCTAAGGACCTTGTAAACTGGAAGGTTGTTAACTACATTTTGCCTGAAGTTCCAGAATTCAGATATAGAAATCCAATTCATGGATGCGGAGTGTGGGCACCTGCAATAAGATATCATGAGGGTACATATTATGTGTGCTTCCCAATGCCGGATGAAGGAATATATATGACTACAGCAACAGACCCTTATGGTGAGTGGAGTAAGCCAGTGAATATAAGACCGGGCGCAGGCTGGATTGATCCATGCCCATTCTGGGATGAGGATGGAAAGGCATATCTTGTTGCAGGAGTTGCCAAGAGCCGTATCGGATACAAGAGTGTGCTTCATATGGTAGAGATGCAGCCAGATGGAATGGGGCTTATTGGTGAGGAAAAGATTATATTTGATGGTAACTTAAATGACCAGATTACAATAGAAGGTCCTAAGATGTATAAGCGAAACGGATGGTATTATATATTTGCACCGGCTGGCGGTGTTAAGACAGGCTGGCAGACAGTGTTAAGGTCAAAAAATGTGTTTGGACCATATGAGTATAAAGTGGTTATGAGACAAGGAGATTCTCCTGTAAATGGACCTCATCAGGGTGCATGGGTTGACACAGTTACAGGACAGGACTGGTTTATACATTTTCAGGATGTGTACGCAGCGGGCAGAATAACACATTTGCAGCCAATGAGCTGGGAAAATGACTGGCCTGTAATTGGAGTTAAGAAAGATGGCAATGATTACGGCGAGCCTGTGATGGAGTACGAAAAACCTGATGTCGGTGCAGTTTATGAGATATGTGAGCCGGATACTACAGATGAATTCACAGAAGATAGCCTGGGACTGCAGTGGCAGTGGAACGCCAATCCTGATAGTGACTGGGCACAGTTTGGCACTGATGAAAGCGGAAATGTGTCTGATGATGGTTCTTATATAAAGCTTAATGCGGTTGGCAGAGCATCAAACAGACCAATTGGCGATTACAGAAATCTTCTCCTGCAGAAGTGGCCAGCACCGGAATTTAGCTGTATTACTAAGATGAATATCAGTGGAATGTCTGATGGTGATAATGCCGGATTCATTCATATGGGAATGGATTATCTGGCAGCAGATGTGACTGTTAAAGGCGGTAAGATGGAAGTGTATGCAGTAAAGGGTGTGCAGCAGTTTGACTGTGACCAGGCTTATACTAAAGAGACTAAAGAATTGCTTGCTTCATACGATAATCTTAAGGAAATATATTTCAGATACACAGTTAAAAAGACAGGAACTAAAAACTATGTTGAGGGAGGACTTCCTGTTAAGGAAGCACCTGTTGAGACAGTAACAATAGAGATAAGCACAGACGGAAAAGAATACACCAACCCTGTTTCCGTTATTGCCAAAGCCGGAAGATGGGTTGGTGTAAAGAGCGGTGTATATGTATCACATGATAATTCTGCCAATAGTGCAAACAAAGGCTTTGTTACGGTAGATTATGTAAGATACAGCCGTTAAATATTCTTAATGTTTTTCTTAGCCCACAATTCAAGGGCTTTCGCATTATTGGAAATAAGGTCGAGGGATTCAAGTATCTGCTTGAATTCCTCCTGTTCTCCAATATCAACCTGACCATCAGCAGAGATATTGATAATAGAAGCTCGCAGGTTTTCGATATCATTCAAAGAACCAAGCATTTTTAATGATAATCTGTCAAATGAATTAATCTCGACTTCCTTCATTGTAAGCCTTCCAATCGGACATTCGTTTGAGCAATAATTGTAGCAGAGTTCAGGAGCGTTGTAGCATTTTGACATAGATACAACCTCGTCCGCATAAGGTGTTACATTGCCAAGTTCAATTCTTGCAAGTCTTGTTCTGTCTATACCTACGACATCTGAAGCTGCTTCACGGCTTTCAAATTCAGTATTTTTCTGTGCTGCAGAAAATCTTGCCTGATAATATCTGTTATCAGATGCTTTAGTTGCTTTCTTCATGGTTAATAATTCTCCCCTTGGTATATTTAATGAGTTAGTAAAATACATGATCTCCGATAACGGTTCCGCCCACATCGACAGAACTGTCATATACATGAAAATATAATGCGTTAATATTGATATAACCGTTAAGCACATCAACGGCTGCCTGGGTGCAGGCTGCATTCGCACCTCTTGCAAGGACTATTGCAAATCGTCCGCTGGCAACAGGTGAAAACTGGTAAGGTGCATATATTACGCCACTTATGCTGTTGGCAAAGCGTGGGTCAGCAACTCTGTTGATAACAACACTTCCTACAGCACATTTGCCCTCATATGACTGGTTGCCGGCTTCACATTCAATGATTGCTGCGAGCATGGCAACATCTTCAGCAGTGTGATTCTTAAGAACGTTGTTAAGAGCGTTCTGGTCAACCATAGCAGAGCCGGAAGATGAATTATTGCCTGTATTACCGGCGTTATTGACTTTGTCAGCCTCTTCCTGTGCTTTTTTTGCAGCTTCAAGAGCTTCCATTTCACGGCGCTGACGCTCTAACATTTCCTGTTCAATCTGTTTTTCGTATTCGAGTGCAAGTGCTTCTGCATCAGTAATGCTGTCACTTGTAGTGTCAAGCTCTGTCTGACACTGTGAGAGAAGCGCAGCAAAATTATCAGCTTCGCGGGAGGCATCATCCTTAAGAGTGACAAGTTCAGCCATTTCTTGTTCAAGCTTTGCCTGAGTTTCTTTAAGAGAAGCCAGGAGGTCACTTAATTCCTGCATCTTCTGGTGGTCATAATTAGAAATCTGCTGGATATATTCTGACTTGGATAAAAGGTCAGAAAGGCTTTCAGCTGACAGAAGCGTTGACAGAATAGTAGCATTATTATTCTCATACATAAACTGGATTCGGAGCTTCATGGCGGCATACTGCTGGTCAATCTCTGCCTGCATATCAGCAACCTGGATATTGGTAGCATCAATCTCTGACTGCTTAGCATTAACTGCATCCTCAATAGAAGAAAGCTTCTCTCCGGAAGCAGACAGCTTCTCGTTAAGCTCTCCGTAAGATGCATTGAGTTCGCTCTGTTTATTCCTTAATTCTTCAAGCTGTTTATTAACAGCGTCGAGGTCATCCTGCGTATCAGCCATAAGCCAGTCCGGATAAGCAAAGAATGGAACAGCAAATGTAGCTGCCATTATAAATGTAAGACTAGCGGCTGTTAATTTCCGTAATTTTAATCTGATAAAATGTTTCACATAGACTCCTATAAAGTATTATATTTCTATAAACAAAAAACAATATTAGTATAAAATGTACTGGAATAAATTGCAAGCCAAGCTTTCCATGGTGTATATTAATTGAGGGCTGCGGATTGGGAATTGGCCTGCATCTTAAATGTTGTGTATATCAGTTGCGGTGTCTGACTATAGCATACGCTTGAATAATTCGAGCTGTGTGTAACTTAATGTCGCTATATACATGAGAGCGGTGCGTCAAATCTCGTTCAAGCGAAGCGCGTTTGATTTGACACACCGTAATAAACTCTGTAGATAGCGGCATTTAGTTACACTAAGCGCAGGATTCCTAAAAGCGTATGCTATAGTCAGATGCCACAACGTCATGTACGCAAGTCGAAGGATGCAGACAAGTTCCCAATCCGCAGATCTCAATAAAATAAAAGGAGTATCCGATGCTTGAATTAAATGATATAAAGAAAGACTATGTGTCCGGTTCGACTACTGTGAGTGCACTTAAGGGCATTAATCTTAGGTTCAGGGATTGCGAGTTCGTGTCGATTCTTGGACAGTCCGGCTGTGGTAAGACTACTATGCTTAACATTATAGGCGGACTTGATAAGTATACGAGTGGTGACCTTAAGATAAATGGAGTGTCAACTAAGAATTATAAGGACAGAGACTGGGATTTTTACAGAAATAATTCTATTGGTTTTGTGTTTCAGAGTTACAATCTGATTCCGCACCAGACAGTTTTATCTAATGTGGAGCTTGCACTTACGCTTTCAGGTGTATCTAAGACAGAGAGAAAGAAAAGAGCTATAGAGGCACTTGAGAAGGTTGGACTTGGTGAACAGATTCACAAGAAGCCTAATCAGATGTCAGGTGGACAGATGCAGAGGGTTGCTATTGCAAGAGCACTTGTAAATAATCCTGATATCCTGCTTGCCGATGAGCCCACAGGAGCACTTGATACCGAGACAAGTATCCAGATTATGGAGCTTTTAAAGGAGATATCAAAGGACAGACTTATAATTATGGTAACTCATAATCCGGAGCTTGCCAAAGATTATTCTACAAGGATAGTCAGATTGTTAGATGGTGTGATAACTGATGACTCTGATCCATATTCGTTAGAAGATATGGAAGCTGATATTAAGGCTAAAGAGGCTGCTAAGGTTAAGGCATCAGAAAAGAAGAATAAGAAGTCAGGAAAGAAGCAGAAAACATCTATGTCATTCTTTACAGCGCTATCACTTTCCTTTAATAACCTGATGACTAAGAAAACAAGAACGATTCTTACTGCATTTGCAGGAAGCATAGGAATTATCGGTATTGCAATGATTCTTTCTATCTCAAATGGTATCCAGTTATACATTGACAGAGTTCAGAGAGACACGCTTTCAAGCTATCCTATAACGCTTCAGGCAGAGTCGATTGATATAAGCAGTATGGTTACAAGCATGACGGGCAATTCTGATTCAGCAGAGCATGAGGATAAGTCTAAAATATATTCTAACGATATCATGGGTGACATGATTAATACCATGGTAAAGGAAGTTAAGAGCAATAACCTTTCAGAGTTTAAGAAATACATTGAAAACGGCGGCTCTGACATTAAGTCATATGTAAGTGATATCCAGTATTCATATGATGTTCCTCTTAACATTTATATGAAGGATACTTCTAACGGTGTAGAGCAGTTAAACCCAAGTACAATGTTTGATTCGATATATGGCGAGGGTGCAACAAGCACATCTTCTGCAATGTCATCAGGCATGGGTATGGGGATGTTTTCTAACAGCAGTGTGTGGAACCAGCTTTTAGGAAACCAGCAGGTTCTTGATGAGCAGTATGATGTCCTCGCAGGACACTGGCCAGAGAATTACAACGAGGTTGTGCTTGTTACAGATAAGAATAACGAGGTTGATGATTATACACTTTACTCATTAGGACTTAAAGACCCTGAGGAAGTAAGAACACTCTTTAAGAAAATGATGGTTGGTGAATCATACGAAACAGAAAAGGATATAAGCTATACATTTGACGAGATACTTGATACAGAGTTTAAGCTTGTTATGCCTACGGACATGTATAAGTACAATGATGTGACCGGTACATGGGACGATTACAGCAAAGATGATAAGTATATGACAAATGTTGTAAATAACGGAACTGACATTAAAGTATGTGGAATAATCAGACCTAATGATGACGCAGTCAGCACTTCAATTTCAAGTGGAATCGGTTATACAGCAAAGCTTACTGAATATATTATCGAAGAAGTAAAAAACAGTGAGATTGCCAAGGCACAGCTTGCTGATACAAGCGTTGATGTATTTACAGGAGTTCCATTTGACAATGACAGGAATACAGAGATTACAATGGATGATGTAAATGCATATATGGCAACACTTTCACCAGAGGAAAGCGCTCAGATGCAGGCAATGACAAGTGGAATGAGCGATGATCAGATACTACAGCTTTTCTCAGCGTCACTAAAGGCTAGAACAACAGATGCAACATTAGACAGCAATAAGTCAAAGCTTGGAATTACAGACCTTGATACACCTTCACAGATAGATATATATGCAACTGATTTTGATTCTAAGGAGAAGGTTCAGAATATTATTAAGGACTATAATAAGTCACAGCAGGACGATGGCAAAGAAGAAAATGTTATTAACTACACAGATTATGTTGGAATAATGATGTCTTCAGTGAGCACAATTATTAATGCAATCTCTTATGTATTAATAGCATTTGTTGCAATATCACTTATAGTTTCTTCGATAATGATAGGTATTATCACATACATTTCAGTACTTGAAAGAACTAAGGAAATTGGAGTATTAAGAAGTATTGGTGCTTCTAAGAAAGATGTTTCAAGAATATTCAATGCAGAGACACTTATTGAAGGTTTTGTCTCAGGCGCACTCGGCATTGTTGTAACTTTATTATTGTGCATACCTGCAAATGCGTTGATTAAGCACCTTACAGACATTTCCAATGTTGCACAGCTTCCGGTTGCAGGAGGAGTAATACTTATAATAATAAGCATGTTCCTTACATTTATTGCCGGACTTATCCCGGCAAAGCTTGCAGCTAAAAAAGACCCTGTTGTTGCATTAAGAAGTGAATAATGTCTTTACTTTAAAACTTCACTGTGTTAAAATTTAAAAGTGATAAGCCAATGCTATTTTGGAAAACCGGGGTGGACAATTATGAATAATAAGTTAAAGACACAGGCTGTTGAGCAGCTTTTTCAGGCAATATTAAGTCTTAAGGATTTAGATGAAGCATACGATTTCTTTGAGGATGTATGTACAATTAACGAGATTTTATCCTTATCCCAGAGATTTGAGGTTGCCAAGATGTTAAGAGAACACAGGACATATCTTGATATTGCGGAGAAGACAGGTGCGTCTACTGCGACAATCAGCAGGGTAAACCGTTCGCTTAATTATGGTAATGACGGGTATGACAGAGTATTTGAAAGACTTGGCATGCTTGAGAAAGAGTCAGAAGACAATAAGTAATCAATATGAAGCAATGTAAAAGGGAACTGTCAGTACTGGCAGTTCCCTTAATTTATACGGATTATTTCTTTTTGTCTGTTTTATCAGACTTCTCAGGCTGCTTTGGCGCATGCTTGGCAGAGTAATCATCAATCAGACTTTCAATCATGTTCTTCTTCATGTATACATCAAAGCTTAAAAGACATACAAGACTGAAGAACTGTAAGAATTCTCTGTCATCATCATCCTTTACATCTGTAAATGCATTACTTGCCTGTTCAGACTTTGCAAATATATCTTTAGATAAGGGTCTTGCAAGAGAGGATTCCATTGAAAAAATCTCTTTATATATATAATCCAGATCCGGCTTGGAACCTTCATCAAAGAATTTCTCAGTGAGAGGATTGAGCATTTTCTGTATATCACTTATTGAGAGAATGTTCTTAAAGTAATAGATAAATGTAAGGATATATATATGCTCCTTAGAGTACTTTTTCTTTACTGGTGATGGCAGCAGATTGTTCTTGGCATAGTTGTTAATCATCGTTTTGGTTAGTACTTTATCATCAGTGGTACGCTTTGTATCGTGAAGATGTTCATACATAAATGTTGTAACCTGATCCATGTACAGGTTGATGTTAGGTACATCACCAGGTTTTATATAGTTAAGAGCGGACATATCCTTAAGAATACCGCTCATAAGCTCTTTAATATCGTCGTTCATATGTTCCTCATTTCTTTAAAAATGCGTATTCATGAGAGAATACATTTATATTAATGCTTAAGCTATATTATATAGTTTTTAAAACCACATTTCAAGTAGGAATAATATAATGAACTTTAGCATAGTGTATTGTGCATATTATGATATTTTAATATTTATTACAATGGTATAAAATATGCTTCATAGGAGCAAATATTCGTGACTTTTTACTCCTGATATATTATAATTAAAAAGGTTTTTAGAATTCTGGGAGACAGAATTCAGATGCACCAGAGGGTGATGTGTGCCAGAAAGGGGCACAGGAATGGAGGATTATTATGGGTATTTTAACAAGATTCAAGGACATTATGAGCGCTAACATCAATGCACTTCTTGATAAGTGTGAGGATCCAGAGAAGATGATTGACCAGTACATGAGAAATCTTGAGAGCGACCTTGGAAAGGTTAAGGCAGAGACAGCTTCAGTTATGGCTGAGGAGACAAGATGTAAAAGAGAGCTTGATGAATGCACAGCAGATGTTGCCAAGTATCAGTCATATGCAGAAAAGGCCCGCCATGCTCAAGCCCGGCCTGGTCGCCCATGTGCAGGGGCGCCGCGTGCTGGCGCTCGACGGTTTTGAGGCGGCGCTCACCGACAAGGCCGCCAAGCAGCGCATGTGGGCCTACATTAAGCAGCTGACCCCGGCGGCTGCACCGCTGTAGCGAGGTTGGCGGCAGCCCCTACATCACGGCGCGCAGCTCAAACCGGTCGCCGTTAATGCGGAACTGGCAGTTGCCGTTCATGCGCTCGACGGCAAGCATAATGCTCTTGGTGCCAAAGCCGTGCCCAGTGTGCTGAGTCACGGGCATGCCGTCGACCATGTGCGGCGCACGGCCAAACGTGTTGGAAACCAGCAATAGAAGCTGACCGTCTTCGTAGCGAAGGTCCAGGTCGACAAACCGCTTGCCTTCGGGGGCGGCGCTCGCCGCGGCGATGGCATTGTCCAGGGCGTTCGATACCACACTGAATAGATCGACATCGCCCACGTGGACGGTTTCGGGCACGGCGGCGTGCAGGTCGGCGGTGATGCCGTGCGCGTTGATGTCCGCGGAAAGCGACGAGAGCGCAATGTTGACCGTTTCGTTGGCGCAGTAGCGGCGCACGGCGGTGCGGTCGTTGGTCTCGCAGAGCGCGTCGATGCGCTCGAGTGCCTCATCGGTGTGACCCTCTTCGATCAGGGCCGCTAGACCGCGCAGGTAGTGGCGCATGTCGTATCACATTGAGACCAAGTCAAGAAGAATCGCTTCGGTCGAATCGCGTCTTTTGGGTGAGTTCTCAACGTCCGCTGCCGCTGGTTTCCACCGTATGCCGAAAACACCCGGACGATGCCGTGCAGATCGCTTCACTCTGCTATAGTCTCCCAAATTCACGTTTTCTATTGGGATGGTGGTTAATATGGGCGACATACTCGAATCGTTCCTGCGCGTGGCGATGGTGGTGTTCATCGTCGGTCCGCTCACTGCATGGGTCGCCCGTCGCGGCGCGCGCGAGCGCAGTGAGGCGACGGACAGCCTCGATCGCTTCACGGTGCGCATGCCCGCTGCCATCCGCACGATCATCGCCTGCTGCGCGGTCGCGTTCGAGCTGCTCATGTTGGGTGTTTACGTCTGGCAGGGCGTTTCGCTGGGCGAGTGGGGCCACGAGCTTGTGTGGTTCGGCCACGCCATGGCACTTGCGGGCATGGCCATCTGGGCCCTGCTGAGCATCCCGCGCATCGACGTGGACGGTGAGCGAATTCTCTCGCGTAACGCCTTCGGCATCCGCAAGGAGACGACGTTCGGCAACATCACCCATGCAACGCTTCACACGCAGATGATGAGGATCGACCTGTTCGAGGGCGATCGAAAGTTCTGCTCGATAAGCCTCGAGGGGGTGTGCTCGCTCAACCTCCTCGCCCGTCTGGAGGAAGAGGGCATCGAAGTCTCGGACGCCGTCGACGGTCCCATGACCAAGGCGGGCCTGTGTTGGTCTGCCGTCAAGCCGTTGACGATTGTTTTCAACGGCATGGCGCTCGTCTTCTCGCTCGTGATCGCCTTCATGGCTGTTTTCACCGATGCCGGAGCCCGCTTGCTCTTGCTCGTTCCGTTCCTCTTCCTGTTCATAGGGGGACTCCTGCCCCTGCTTATGCTCAGCATGCCCGCCCGCGGCATCCTCGAGATCGGCAGGCAGGAGCGCGAACTCGGCTTCTCCTTCGCCGAGGAGATGGCAAGTCGAGGTACCACGGGCACTTCGCTTGTCGACGATGATTGGTTCATCGAGATCAGCAATGCCCGCGTCGTGGCGTTCCGTCGCGATTACCTCAAGAAGGTCACGGCGCACGAGAACAGCGAGAGCGGCGACCGTTGCACGGTGACCACGAAAGGCGGTCGCAAAATCAAGGTGTATGCAGCGGGCAGCACGCTCGAGGACCTGCGCTCGTGGTTCAAACAGGGTGCCAAGGCCAGAAGCACGCTCGACCGTGCAGAGGACGCGCTCGAGACGACGTCTGATTGGGTTGTCTGACCTGTATCGTCTTTTCGGACACGCATGCTAGAGGCCCAATCCTTTAGAATGCATTCATCGACGACCGAGAGGACGGTATGCTATGTCCAACCCAGCCGCCAAGTACACCGACGAGTTCAGGCGCGAGACCGCCGACTACATCATCTCGACGGGCAGGCCGATAACGGAATGCTGCGCAGAACTGGGCCTGAATTCCAAGACCGTGAACAAGTGGGTGCAGAGCCGCCGGCGCGAGCTTGCCGGCGGGCCCGACCCCAAGGCCGAGGACCGCGAGCTTCGCGAGGCGAAAAGGCGCATACGCGAGCTCGAGATGGAGAACGCCTTCTTGAAAAAAGCCGCGGCCTTCTTCGCCAAAAGCCAGGCGTAGCCGCGTGCTACCGGATGATGTTGGCGGAGAAGGCCGAATTCCCGGTGAAAATGATGGCCCGCGTGCTCGGCGTGAGCCGATCGGGCTTCTACTCGTGGCTCTCCAACGGCTGCCCGCGAGAAGACTGGTCGGCCGAGCGCGAGGCGGTCCGGCGCGTGTGGCTGGAGTCGGACCGCAGGTTCGGCTTCCGGTTCGTGAAATGCTTCCTGCCCGGCGAGTTCTCCGGATTGACCCTGTACAGGGTGCGCAAGCTGATGCGCGAGCTGGGAATACGCGGCTGCACGCCCAACGCCAGGAAGCGCACCACCATCCCCGACCCGAAGGCCAGGCCCCGGCCCGACCTGGTGCGCCGCGACTTCACCAGTCCCGTTCCAACCTGCAAGCTCGTGGGCGACATCACCTACCTGCGCACCGGCGAGGGATGGCTGTACCTGTCGACGGTCATCGACCTCAACACCCGCATGGTGGTGGGCTGGTCGCTCTCCGAGCGCATGACCGCCGACATCGTGGTTTCGGCGCTGGCGTCGGCCAAATCGCGCGGCTACGTGGCCGGCAACGCGATATTCCACGCCGACCGCGGCGCCCAGTACACCAGCAGGCTTCTGGCCGAATGGGCGCGCGACAACGACGTGCGGCTGTCCTGCAGCCGCGCCGGCAACTGCCACGACAACGCGGTGGCCGAGTCGTTCCTCGCCACGCTGAAGAACGAGATGTACTACAGGCGCAGCTTCCCGACCAGGGATTCCGCCAAGCACGCGGTGGTCGAGTTCATCGAGGCGTACTACAACCGCCGAAGGCCCCGCTCGACGATCGGCTACAAGGTGCCGGCCGAGGCCATGGCGGCCTTCTTCGAGAGAACCGAGCCCAAGCTCGAGGCCATGCCTATGGCCGCTTGATTTCTCGAGCATGCGTGTCCGAAATCTTGACACAGGTCAGAAGGCCTCGATGCCAGCGCTGCGCCGATATGGGGCAGCGGCCCCCCGTTGGCCGCCATGGCCCTGACTTCCGAGCGTATGCTGGCGCCGCTCGTCTTAAGACGTTGACCTCCATCCGGAGCCTGCGGTTCTCGCGCTCGGGCTCCAGGATCCGGTTCTACTCGGGCGTGCGGTTGTCGGCGGCGCGCGGCGTGAATGAAAAAGAACTTCGCTCTATGGGACAGCTTGTATCCGGTTATTTGGATTTTGCAGAGAGACAGGCTGAAAGAGAGCAGGCAATGACCATGAAGGACTGGGCGGAGCATTTGGATAGAATCCTTACCATGAGCGGAGAGCAACTTTTGCAGGGCAATGGAAGTGTTTCTCATAAACAGGCGGTTGATAAGGCTACGGACGAATATAAAAAGTACAAAGCAAGAACCATCAGTGATGTGGAAGCAGACTATCTGAACTCCATTAAGATGTTGGAACAAAAGACGGATAAGAAATAGCATTTATGAACGCTGATTGTGCCACAGCCTGTGGCACAAATGGAGACGATAATATGAAGAAAGAGAAAACGAAAGTATACATATACATGAGAGTATCAACGGCAATGCAGATAGACGGATACTCCTTAGATGCTCAAAAATCCAGAATGAAAGCCTTTGCTGAGTACAATGATTATGAAATCGTTGGAGAATATGAGGATGCCGGAAAATCCGGAAAGTCCATTGAGGGCAGAGCAGACTTCAATCGTATGATGGAAGATATTAAATGCGGAAAAGATAATGTTTCCTTTGTTTTGGTATTTAAACTGTCCCGATTTGGCAGAAATGCGGCTGATGTGCTTTCTACTCTACAAGTTATGCAGGATTTTGGTGTGAATCTGATTTGTGTGGAAGATGGCATTGATTCTTCCAAAGAAGCCGGCAAACTGATGATTTCCGTTTTATCTGCGGTTGCCGAGATCGAGCGTGAAAACATCCGTGTGCAGACGATGGAAGGACGTATTCAAAAGGCTCGTGAGGGCAAATGGAATGGTGGTTTTGCTCCATATGGATATAGTCTGGAAAAAGGAAAACTTTTTATCAACGAAGAAGAAGCAGTTGCTATTCGCACTATCTTTGACCAGTATGTACATACAGATATGGGAGCCAATGGCATTGCAAAGTATCTCGATAATCATGGAATCAAAAAGATTCCAAGGCAGAACGGTAAAAATCCGTTATTTGATGCGGCTCTGATACGAAGAATCATTCAAAATCCGGTTTATTGTGGTAAGATTGCCTATGGAAGAAGAAAAACGGAAAAAGTTCATGGGACAAGAAATGATTATCATTTGGTGGAGCAGGAGAATTATTTGCTTGTAGACGGACTGCATGAAGGGATTGTTTCCGAAGAACTGTGGCAGGAAGCACAGGTAAAAGTGTTGGCTCAGGCAAAGAAATATGAAAAGGTAAATACCGGAAAAGACAACAAGATACATCTGTTATCAGGAATTGTGAAGTGTCCTGTCTGCGGAGTCGGAATGTACGGAAATAAAAGTATTAAAAAGAAACCAGACGGAACACATTACAAAGATTTTTATTATTATGGCTGTAAGCATCGCAGTAAAACTCGTGGGCATAAATGCGATTACAAAAAGCAAATACATGAGGAACTGTTAGACACAGCAGTTGCAGAAGTGATTGCCAAACTGGTGAGCAATCCCAAATTTGCTACCATGATGCAAGAAAAAATCAGCATGAAGGTAGACACAACTGCCATTATGCAGGAGATAGAGAATTACGAGAAACAGCTTAGACAGAGCTATTCGGTAAAGTCAAAGCTGATGGAAGAAATTGATTCTCTTGATCCGGATGCCAAACACTATATAAAACGTAAATCAGACCTTGATGATAGACTCTATAAAATGTATGATAAGATTGAAGAACTCGAAAGTCAGCTTATCGCAGCGAGGGCGAAGAAAACAGCAATCGAAGCAGAAAAACTGACCGGAGATAATATCTACAAGGTATTGATTTACTTTGACAAGTTGTATTCTGTCATGGACGAGGCGGAAAAACGTCAGATTATGGAATCATTAATCTCAGAGATTCAGGTCTACGAGGAACGAAAGGAAAACGGACAGTGGTTAAAATCCATCAAATTCAAGCTTCCGATCATTGAGGAAGATATGGTTTTGAGTTTGGACAATGATACACAAGTCGAGACGGTTGTCTTACTTTCTAAGGGAGAAATCGACTCGAAAAAGATTTGGGCTGAGTTCTCTTTGGAAGGTACGGATATGTCCGAATATTAGGATGGAGGAATCTAAACACAGATCGGGGACTGTGTGCTGGAGTAGAATAGATCAAAGATATCCAACATGTATATTTCACAGATTAAATAGAAATGCGGGATCGAGATTGGAAAGAACCGTAATTTACCGAAATCCGAAGATTCCAGACAACCTCCAATGTCCGCCGGAAAGAGAGAAAGCGATCTGAGAAACATTGAAATACTTTGGGATGATCTAATGTCCTGGATTGTGGAGGTTTCTTATGGAAGGATTGATTTCTTGTGAGTTTAATATGGATACTGCTCGTGTGAAACTGAAATTTTCAGACGGCAGCATGATTGCCGTTGCTACCATTGCCGTGGAGAACGAGATTATCGGCAATATGTATCAGCAGTCAGAACTGGACTATTTAATCTACAATGATCCGATTGGAGATGCAGACTTGATACTGAACAGTGATCTAGAACTGTATTTGAAAACTGTAACCCAATATAACCCTTTAGATAGCTGACCAACACGCCGCCTGTGGGAGAAATCCTGCGGGCGGTTTTTACAGTAGTGATGATCGGTGATGCCTAAAAATGATCCGCATAAATTTAATTAAATTAACGCAAATATGCGTAAATAAATTAAAAAATATGTTGACAATCTTCGGGCTACATGCTAATATTTTGGCATACCAAAGAAAAACAGGAGGTAAACAAGGTGGACGGTATTATTTTTGATTTAAAGAACTTTCGTTCTAATCAACTCAATGGTATGTCTCAAGAGGAGTTCGCAAAACAGGTCGGAATTAGCCAAGACAAGGTTTCCAGAATGGAAAATGATCCCACACAGATATCCTTGGATGTGTTGGTCAAGATTGCAACTCATTTTGGTATGAGTCTCGATGAACTAATTTGCCTGCCGAAGCCTATTATGCAGGCTTTGAGTGTGGACTATACTTGGAGTTCTGCCGAGTTCATTCGCCGTACTCTGCTTGACTACATCGATAAGAGTGGAGTGGGCGCAACTTACGAAAAAGATATTTGCGAGTTGAAGGCATTGATTGAAAAGACCATTCGCAAGCCTAAGGTAGCCTTTATTGGTCGTTCTGATGTTGGCAAGAGTACAATGATTAACACATTATTGGGAACTGCAAGGATGCCTGCACATTGGACTCCAGCGACGGCGATTGCGGTTTATATTAAGCACACTAAGGATCGCCCTGCATATATGGAAGATGATGTTTGGGTATTTCAGTCTGATGCAACTACAAACGAAATCTGGGATGATACCAGACTTGACGATGAAGCATACTGTCGTTCACTTAAACTGAGTAGCGGTAATTATGATCTTCTAAATACCTATGGTACTCGTAAGGGTGAACATTTTGCGGAAAGCAAAGCGACGGCTGCGGTGGTTTTCATCGATAGTAGCTTGTTGCTTAATTGCGACATTGTAGATCTTCCCGGCTATGGCACTGGCGACCGCTTAGAGGATGATGCACTTTCTCTGCGTGAAAAGAGCAAGGCAGATGTGCTGATTTACATGTCCATTGCAAACGGTTTTATGCGTAGTGAGGATATCTCTTATATTAAGGATGCGATTCCTTCGCTGGCCGATATCCAATCATGTGGTGAGGCGGAGATCAAACCTCTGGCAAATCTCTTTATTATAGCTTCCCAGGCCCATGTCATTGATCATGGGAATCAAGCAGAGTTAAACAGCATCCTCGCCGCTGGGTGTGAGCGATTTGAAAAATCGTTGACGGACGGATTCTGGGATGAGAGAAGAAAACCCAATTCTCTTGTGGAGCGGTTTTATACTTACACATCTAACTCTTCTGTATTGCGTGAGCGATTTGAGCAGGATTTCTGTGCGTTAATTGAAGTACTGCCACAGGTGGTTGAGCAGAGGGCGAAGGATGTCATTTCCGAATGGGTGGCGTGTAAGGATGCAGGCCTCCAGAATGCGATTGCTGGTTATCAGCAACTTCTGGATGATCGCAAAAAGTGTGAAGATGCTTTGCGGGAGTATGATCGTAATGAGCCGAAGCGTCATGCAGCTTTTCAAAAGGCGAGACAGAAAATTATTGAGAGTATCGGAAAATATAAGCGTGAAAGCAATGTATGAGCCGGGCATTTTATTCGCGGAGCTCGTGATGTCATAAAGCGAATAGGC
>OGXH01000199.1_pt1 | contig 37231 bp, 37 predicted proteins | sample 1576241 | NCBI WGS metagenome assembly OGXH01 (sample SAMEA3541529, study PRJEB24748) | human gut metagenome | biome: human gut; feature: human-associated habitat; material: faeces | place: China | collected 2012
CAAGGCTGGGACGGAAGTCACTGTCGTTCTCAAAATCGGTGGAGCTGCATGACAAGGTCATCGGGCATTATCTGAACATAAAACACTATCATTAAGTTGGAGTCATTACCAGAGTTTATTGTCAAATAAAAAGGCAGATTTCTCTGCCTTAATACACAATATACATAGTTCAAGGTACTATATATAACGCAGGGGCGCTACTCATCCAGCGCCTCACGCATGAACTTCGTCATCGCTTTCTTACCTGCGTCAATGTTACGGATATAGCGGGAAACCATTTCTGCATTGCTCCAGTTACCCATCTCCATGATCTGCAAGTGCGTGTACCCGGCATCAGCAAGTTCGATGGCGCCGCCAACCCTAACGCTGTGACCAGTCCAGCATCGGGTGCCCGCTTCCTGCGGATGAAGTTCATCCCAAAACGCTTCAAAGGCCCGGAGCAATGTGTTTTTACTGAGCATACCCTCATCATCGACAATAATGGGCTTTCCATTTTTCCCGATCGGGGGGCGGGTAGGTCGGTAAGGCATATTATGATTTTTCAGCAGCGTATTGATCTCATTCCCTTTGCTCCGGAGACCCCATCCAGGGGGCATATATCCGCTGTCCTGAAAGTTAACTGCCTGGAAGAGATAATCCTTCGGATGGCTTTGCTGGTCCCTTTTGACCATACCCATCAGCCTGATTAGGGTGGCAGTGAGATGAGGGGTCAGATGATAGGTAAGCAGGGTACTGACAGTGGATTTTGTCCGGTACACCGTCAGGGTAAAACTGCCTGTCTGTTCATTCAGCACAAGGTCCTGCATCCGAATGCGCCGAAGTTCTGCTGAGCGCAACAGTGTTTCAAAACCTGTCCAGATAATGCAAAGGTCTCGGAGTTTGCGCACCGACTGTGTCGTACCGTGGGCTTTAATCAAAGCTTTCAGGTCGGAGACTAGGAATGGCGTTGCCTGACGAGTCACTTTTTGCTCTCGGGCTTCAGCTTGTTCGAGGCTTGCAAGAATACTCTTGACCTTGGATGTGATGATCCCAGGGCGATCGAGTGCTTTCCTATGGATACTGTTCAGCGCGTGCAGACAACCTTTAATGCTGCTGTGTGACAGCGAGCCCTGAAGATAGTCCAGATAGGACAACAACGGGGGTTGAGTCACCGGGAGAGAACTGGCAGGCCAGGCTTCGTTTCCCTCCTTTCCTGCATTAGCTTGGTACCACTCGTTCCAGGAACGCAGCCATTGAAGGTAAGTTTTAGCCGTGTGGTATTTCATATGAGAAAAGTAAAAAATGAGCTCCTTAAGGTCATTATTGGGCACCTCAAACGTGACCAGTTCCTGATGGAGGTCTGAGTCTTCAAACTGTCTGGTTACTGGCTTGCTGTTCATGGTGGTCACCTGAATACACTGTTTTTATTTACAGCTATTTTAGCACTGAGGTATCCACTTATGAACAGGTTCATAGCAACTAAAAAAGAGAGAGCGAGTACAACAACGATCCGGAGATAAACATCAAATATTTGTGAAAAAAATTAGATTCTAGGGACAAAACGACATAAGATTGGGAAACCGTACTTTCGCGGGAAATAAATTAAGGTTGACCATGTCCGAAACTAAGCAGGCGTATTTAATGAAATTTCGTAAGTGCTCTTCTTTCGACACACTGGAAAAAGTATTCGAACGACTCTGTGAAAAAAATGCAGGTATAGCATCACTGGAAATTTCCGGGGCATATGACCATCGAAAAGCTGAACTGACAATGAAGAAACTCTACGATAAAGTACCCGCAAGCGTATGGACACTGGTCCGTCAGTAATATGAAGATATTGGTAACCAATTTATCGCCGACTTTTCAGGAAAGGAGATTTATGAAAACGTCAGCAGTAAAATTAAAATTTTTTAATATTCTATTAATACCTCTTCAAATAAGCTTAATTAGTAAAGTCATCACGTCATTTAAAATCCTGTTTCCGCTCCATGGTGGTAACTCGTATGAGAATTAAACATCTAATATTTTTACCTGTTCCCTTCATTTCCTTTTATTTAAACGCGGCGAGCCTGGACGAAATCAATCAAAAGCTGGATGAAGGTTACCGTTACGCCTGTAACGCAACTCAGACGGGTAATGCAGAAGCCGCCTCCCTCGCGCTGGAGAACTACAGAACAAAATTCATCAACTCAGCATCACGATCTGGTTTCAGCGAGATAATGAATGTAGAAATAAACAAAGTTGTCGCGGAATTTTTCAGAAAGGGCATGATCCAGGGGAACACCAGCACTGGGGCCTGTGAGACTCCAGCGGAGCTGCTGCTCCAGACCTCTCAGGCGGTTTATTCCCGCCAGTCAAAGTCAGCACTGGCGTCAGCCCTCGATGGTGTCCGATTCACTGAATATGCGGCACAGGCCTACCCGATTTTTTATTCAATCCAAAGTACAGGTATCAGTGAGGATGAAGTAATTGAACAGATTAATAAAATAGGAAACAATGCAATAATTAATAACCAAAATGCAATTGATGTCAGTAATGCGACAAATGCAATGAAAGAAGTAGCGAAAGTCCTTTTTTCAGCCCGAAGTGACCCGGAGCTCATGAAATTTATGATGGATTATATTAATAACCACAAACTGCATTGAAGGTAATTGCGGTGTATAAAACAAAGCCATTTTCGGCCAAAAAATGAGTCAGCTGAAGAAACGCTCGTTAATTCCGAATCCGTCCAGATTAATATGGCACACTGCTGGTGGAGGTTTTGGCAATCGGAAAAGTAACTTTTCACCCGTGTCTAATCATCATCGTTTTATCAATCCGCTCAGTTACGGTATTAAAATCTCACGAAAAATAGTCTTCTTATCGAAGTGTCATGCTGTCTTCGCCCGATATAGTGAAGGTATGTATTCAGCGGGGCCACTGACATGCGAAAAAGCTATACCTATGGGATTCCTTTCGGACTCCATCGCGATACCGGACGGTTTCTGGACATCACGGAAGTCAGCAGAGGAAGCGCATGCAACTGCATCTGTCCTGGGTGTCGTACGGATTTGATAGCCAGACAGGGAGAGGTCAAACTCTGGCACTATAGCCACAGTACCGATCTCCTCGGTGATTGTGATGGCCTGATGGAGGCGATTCGGGGAAAAATTATTGAAGTTATTCAGGAAAAACAACTTCTAGGATTCCCGCATCTTCTGGCCGGTTACGATGGAGGCACGGTCCCACTTGATGAAGTCAGCGGCAGCGGAAGCATGTTCGGCGCAACGGCAGATCTGTTTGTGAAGGTGAACGATCTCTGCATAGCTGTGTTTCTGGACATTGACCGCAGTGTGGCCGGAAAACTGACGTTCGACCATCTCCATGCCTCGGAGATGGTAGCTGCATTGCGTATTGATCTGCCGGATATAGAATACGAAATCAGTCAGGTTCAGCTTGGTAGACGAGATGGTACCTACAGTGAATGTATCGAGAAAATCATCATTGATGCGACGGAGTCACGCGAATGGTTGTATCACCCCATGATGCAGGAACTGGGGACCGAGCCCCTGAAGGTATATGAGGGCCGCGAGCCAGCGGAAGCAGGACCACTTCTACAACGCCTTTCCGACAGCACCCTGAAGCTGCCGGACAACTTACCCCAGAGCATGAATGTGCTGATAAGAATGCAGCAGGCCACCATTGTGTGTTTGTGTCGGCTCACCGTCAGAGCTTCAGATATCGCCCAGACCGACGAATTCCCGCTGTTTATGCGTTACTTCCGGCTGCATTGCCTCGACACCAGTGAGCATGTGAATTACGAGAAATTGCTTAACTGGCAGGACATGATTACAAAATCAAAGGAAGGGCAGTTACTAACGGTGGAGGAAAGGGATTATCTCCAGGAAATCGTCCGTATTGGTCTCTATAACCACCGGCTTAAAAGTGTCTGCCTGACGGCCTGCGAAGACAATAGGGTGGGAGAATCTGAAGGACCAAAAAATTACTCATTGCTCTGAAGAGGGATGGGAAATTATGGGGGGGCATGGAAGCGTGAAGAGAATAAACCTGTTCGCCTTAAACAGAAACAGGCTGTTCATTTCTTACATGTGAACAGAGTACCTATCATGATCAGACCGGTAATATAAATTGGCACAGCCATCAAAACCAATCCCAGTGGTTCTTCTTTGGTAAAAACATCCTGAATAAGTCCGTCTTCGCTTAATGCTAATGGACGCATACATTAGAATTAAGGCGTAAGGTCTAATAACTAGATCAGGAGTTTCGGATTTTTGCGCGGTAGGTGTGTTTGACCCTTTCAATTGTCGCAAGAGTTGAATTCCAGTAGCGTTCAGCGTCAGAACGATAAAGATCAGCGATAGCCTCTATGGTTTTGGGGGAACAGGTTGCACTGCGATGCACACGGCCTGCCTGACCAAAGACATAGACAAGAATGGACTGGCTACCAGACCGGCCGAACAGGGAGTTGCAAAGCCGCTTCGCTGCGAGCGGTGTCAGATCGGGGACGTCTTCCTGAGCGTTCTCGGGAACAACGAATTCCAGAATGAAGCGAAGCATCTCCGATGTCTTGAAACGCTTTACCGCCGCAGACAAACGGGCGGCACGCAGGGCAGTGTCCCAGTGGTCGCTGCTGAAATTGCGGAGCTCCGCGAGGTAATCCTCTTCCAGGCTTTCATCAGAATAATAAATGCTTTCGTAAAAGCGCTCTGCGGGTGATTGCGTCTTTTCCATTGGAGAAACCATTTTGCCTAATGTATGCATACGTTAGCATGTAGTGAAATTAAAACAAGGTAAAGACAAAGAACCGCATTCAGGCGTTTCCCGGAGTAAGCAGATGGGCTGACAATTCGGCTGCGGTAATATCAAACTCAAGGTGTTTGATGAGCTCTGTTAATTGAGCGTTAAATGCCTCCCGCTCCAGTCCGGATTGGATGAGAAAGATCAGGGCCTTTTTCAGAACGGGCGGAGTACTCGCAATGTCGAGGAGAATGTTGCCCTCAATAACATGATCGCAATTTTCAAAAAGGTGGGCGTAACTCATTACGTGTATTCCATTTATCATTTTCAAATCGTGATAAAAATTAGATTACCAGAACGTCGGAAGCAAAAAAAAGCATTAAGCAGAAATGTATGGTATCCATCCTTCCTCCAGCTACCCTTGCGCCCTGATAATTTTATCCTGGGGGAGGGGGCATTGATCATTACATACCCGATCAGAAAAGCCGGGAACCAGAATGTCACCCGGATATCGAAGATGCAACGATTCAATATTAGTGTATTTAGCGTCTCCTGGCGGCAAAGTCGGTCGGCCGGAACTGGTAAACTGTATTCCACCTCGCCCGGGCTGGCAGGCGACTGACGTCTTGTCGGTTCATAGCCGGTGGTCGCGTCTGACAATACAGGCCCCTACAGTGTAAGGATTGTGATGGACGATAAAGAGCAGTTTACGAGTCTCGTGGCAAAGCATGCCTCCAGACTCACCGAAGAGCAGCTGGCCGGGTATGATGACTGTTCCCAGTATGGTGAATGCGTCTCGCCTTCATACGAAGTATTCCGGGGGTATCGTACCCGCCACACCCTGGATGAATTTCTGGAGCTGGCCATATCGCTGAATGCCATCCACCCGGATGAATATTTAACGGATATGCTGCTGAAGCCTCATGAGGTGATCGGTGCTCTGGCCGATGAAGGCGACCAGTTGAACAACGCCACCCCGGTTTATATCTTCCCGGATACCGGCGTCTATGCAGCGGCCGTCAGTGAAACCCGTGTGCTCGATGCCTGGCTTTGTTGGCCATGCTACCCGGCGAACTGGTAATGCGTCCGTTGGAATTGCACCGGCAGGATACGAATTTAACCGACCCCGTGGCGGGAGGGTTATCACAATTGCATGTCCTCATCCCTAAAGTCCCCTGCCAGACCCATACGTGCTGTCAGGCTTCGCCTGATTTGAGATCAGTGCAAATACTTCAGCCGATAACTTTTTGTTTTCTTTTTATTTTCTCCCTGTTTCCTCAAAATTCGCGTGCGGCCTGGTCAGGGCACGATTGTCACATAGGGTGTATTGAAGCGGGCAGGATGGTCGGGTGGGCACGGCCTGGGTTTGAGTCGGACACTATGTGGGATGAGGACATGCAAAATATTCGCTTTATCTGTGAAAACTGTTGTCTACGGGCAGTCACCAGTTCAAGTTACACCATCCACGTTAGCTTTTAATAAGAGTGGTTACGATGTTCAGTACTGAGAAAAAATCAGAGCATTTAGGTCAGATCATAGTGATTGATCCCGCGCTTCTTGGGCAGGGTATAGAGGTTGGCCCGGTCGTAGTGTTTGATTTGGGGCACGCCAGCAAAGGGGTTGCGGACTTGATGCGCGATGCTGAAAAGCTTGATGGTTTATCCCCAACGACAATAGCAAACAGACTTTCACGATGACCGAACAAGGTCGATTCGGGCAAGGCGGCGGAGGGGCACATCTCCCAATGATAATGAGGTTATGCAACCTGTTAGTCACCGGCTTGCCTGATGTTATGATTGACATCTCTTTTGACCGGTCTGTAGTTGAGCATTAATTCGTGAGGAATACGGTATCAGCGGATAAAAGTAGCATGTTTGCTATCGCCTCCAGCTGTGAAAACCCTCGGTGGGTGCAAGAAGTTGAGAGCCGTGGGGGGATGACCCGTAAGGAATGGGCTGACTTTGTGGATCGAAATTTTAACCCTCCTAAATAGAGTAAATTCCGATTGGCATTGTTGCAGGAATTATGGTGCCGCAGCTTATTGGGTGTTTGTCAATTGCCGGGAAGTATTCGCTGGCATATCACTTAAACGGGAGTAGTAAGTGAGAGAACCTCGTCCACGCCATACATTACAGGTAGTCTGTGTCCCGTCTCTGAATATACAGGATCTGGGGCTAACCAGTTTTCATAGCTGGCTCTTATCAAAAGGCTATGACACGACCAATGCCAGGAACAACCGTACTTGCTGGGCAAGGGAAGGTGGCTGGCACCTGAAGCGATGCAGACATCTGGCAACGGGCGAAGATCATTTCTGGTTTATCGCATTCAACGGTACCGGCGGCGACATTTTTCCTGTGAAAACCCAGCAGGACTACCGTGCTGCCTACCGCAAGCTTGAAGCGTATGGATATGCACCGGCCGTTATTGAACAATTGAACACAGGCGTTGCCTATAATCTTGCTTATTCACGGACACCTGTGGGATGCAAATAAAGGTTCATCCGTATAAATAAAGTATCATCCGTATAAATAAAGTTTCATTCTGAGCCTGCATCCGCTATGTTGAGGTCATCGACACAGCGGGGGCAGGCTTTCTCATGTCTGGAACATTCAAGGGGCTGACCCAGGCCCAGATCGATAGAAGGCTCAAGGACGGGCGTGGTCAAGGCCAGGGATCAGACTACAAGCCGTTCATCTACACAAGGGACGTGTCCTCGCTGGGTCGCTCCCACCGCCTGCCTGGCAGCAAGACCCGGCGTTTACACCATCTTCTATCCGATCTTGAACTGGCCATCTTCCTGACCTTGGATCGGTCTCCCCATGTCACCGATATCCGTGAACAGTTTCCGATGCGGGTCGAAGATACGGTGCGCATCGCCGAGGAGCTTGGCCTGCCCCACGGTTGTTACAAGGGTACCCCGCAGGTACTGACCAGCGACTTTCTGGTGGATTTCGAAGATCCTCAGCGCCCGAGCATCGCGATTCAGGCCAAGTACAGTACCGACCTGCAGAAGCCTGAAGTTATCGAGAGGCTTGAGCTTGAAAGGCGCTACTGGCAGGAAAAAGGTATTCCCTGGGTCATCGTTACGGAGCGCGAGGTATCCAAGGTGGCATTTGCCAATATCCAATGGCTCTATCCTGCCCATGCTGAAGGCGACATCGCTCAGGACGATCTCGCCCATTACCAGCAGCTGTTTCTGCTCGAGTTTCAGCGTCACCCAGACCGGAAGCTGACCGCTATTGCCCAAGGACTGGATACCTCCGGCCAGCTGGAGGCCGGTCAGGCGCTCTATTGGCTACGCCAGTTGCTGGCCCGGCACTGTTTCCTTTTCGATCTTGACACTCCTTACCGGGAGCTGAAGCCGAAAGACCTGGTTGCCAACTCTCATCAAATGCATCAGGAGCTGAGCAGTGTTGCCCGTTAATCAGGTGTTCCGGATGGGGGAACTGCGAAAGCGCCTGCTTTGGTCCGGTACCGAGCAGGCAATCTGGATCGATATCGATTCGGACACGGCGTTGCCCGAACCGATATCGATTGTAGAGCTGGAGCGTCTGATCATGGAGCGGGAGCTGGAGAGCATTGCCGATCCCTTCGAGGAAACAGTCCTACGGGAGGTTGAGGAAGGTTCCCTTGATCAGCAGAAGCGTGATGAAGCTTGGGGAATGCTGGCGGATTTTGTGCACAACCCCCAGCTTTTCGTGCGGCGCCCCAGAGGGCTCATTGTCAGAGGCATCATGGAGCGCCATGGTGTCACCAATCAGACGGTGTATAGGTTACTGAGGCGCTACTGGCAGCGAGGCATGTGCAGGAATGCCCTCTTGCCGGACTATGTCAACTCGGGCGCCCGTGGCAAGCGCAGAAAGCCGAACCAGGCCAAGCTGGGCAGGCCCAGAGTGGTGATGGAGGGGAAAGGGAGCAATGTCACGCCGGACATCGAGCGCATTTTTCGCCGGGTCATCGAGGAACGTTTGCTCAAGGAAAAACATCCGTCCATTCCTGATGCCTACGCCGCCGGGCTGAATCTGCTCCGTGCTGTTCTGACGGAGCTGCCGACCTCCGAACTGCCTACATTGGGGCAGTTCCGTTACTTCTATGGGCGCGAATATCACTTCACCGACACCTTGCCATGCAGGGTGTCCGCAGTGGATTTTGCCAAGGACTTCCGACCGCTCAGCAGTACATCGACGACCGAGGCACTGGGGCCAGGATACCGCTACCAGATCGATGCCACCATCGCCGATATCTATCTGGTTTCAGAACATGATCGCAGCCTTATCGTCGGCAGGCCTGTCGTTTACATGGTGATCGACGTGTTCAGCCGCATGGTCGTTGGTATGTACGTCGGATTCGAGGGACCTTCCTGGGTCAGTGCCATGGTGGCATTGGCCAACACGGTCGCCGACAAGGTTGAGTATTGCCGCCAGTATAGCGTGGAGATCGATGCCAGCGACTGGCCGGTCAAAGGCTTGCCGGATGTGGTGCTGGCCGATAAGGGCGAACTGAATGGCACCAAGGTGGAAGCATTTTCCCAAGCCTTCGGCGTTCGCATCGAGAATGCACCGGCCAGGCGAGGAGATGCCAAGGGGATCGTCGAGCGTTATTTCCGGACGGTGCAGGAGCGTTTCAAGCCCTATGCCAGCGGTGTGGTCGAGGACACCACCAGCCGGAAGCGGGGTGGCCACGACTACAGACTTGATGCCAGTCTGACCTTGCCCGAGTTCACCCAGATCATCATTGCCGGCATCCTCTACCACAACAACTTTCATACCTTGAGCAAATACGACAGAACCTCTGGTATGCCGGGCGATCTGCCAGCCATCCCGGTCATGCTGTGGAACTGGGGCTTGGCCAACTTGACCGGCCGGTTACGTACTGCGCCCGAGGAGCTGGTGCGGATAAATCTCTTGCCCCATGAGTCGGCCACGGTTTCGGAGCTGGGAATCAGACTGTTCGGCTGCTTCTACACCTGCCAGGAAGCAATCAGGGAGGGTTGGTTTCACCGAGGCCAGGGGCGCCGGCCGACAGGGGTAACGGTCGCATACGATCCGCGTAGCGCCGACCACATCTACCTGCGGCCGTCCAATAGTCTCAAGGACTACTGGGTTTGCGATCTTGCCGACCGCAGTCGACGCTTCAGGGGGATGACCTTCTGGGATGTCTGGCTGCTGTCCAGAGAGGAACGGCGTAGCGATACCAACGCGGCGGCGGAAGCTTTGGTAGAGAGAGGCAATCTTCTGAAGCAGATCGAGTCCATCGTTGCCCAGGCAGAGGATGCCAGTCCGCTCAAAACGGGTATGACCACGAAGGATCTGGGAACCCAGATCCGCGAGAACAAGCAGCAGGAAAAGCGCCAGGAACGCCAGAAAACAGCATTCAAACCGGATAAAGCACAGCAGGAAAAGCCAGCCGAGGTGATCCCACTGCGGGGCGAGAAGCAGGAAGATTATGCCTTCCCAGATCTCAGTGACCTGATATTCAAGGAGGAAGAGGATGACTGAAGAATTCCAGCGCGGAGTCATTCCCCTGGCGCGTTACCAGGAGCAGCAGCTTCCCGAGTATCAGGACAATCCGCTCATCAGCGCATTGCCTCCGATTCCTGATCTGCAGGAGGTGGTCGATCTATTGCAGCAGCTTCCCGGTTTCGAGCCGCAGGAGGCGCTTCTGGATGGTCGGCTCAGGGCACATGCGATTGCCCGCCTGTTGCACGGCTTCTTCCAGCCGCTGAGCCATCACTTGGAGCTGGAGAGCAAGATCAGCCTGATGATCCGTCAAGGGTACATCGGTCGGAATCCGGCCAGCGGTGCCTGGTATGCGCACCTGCAGAATGGCTATCGCCGTGTCGAGGAGGAGGATCTGGATGCGGCGGTGTACCAGAGTGTCTCCTCTACGGCCAACAGCCTGTCGCTGTTCGGCTGCTCCGGTTGCGGCAAGACGCGCACGCTGGAGCGGATTCTGGGCATGTACCCCCAAGCTCTCCATCACCCTGATTACGACATCACCCAACTGGTCTACCTGAAGATCGACTGCCCAATTGACGGTGACTTGGATGAGCTGTGCCTGAGCTTCTTCAACGAAGTAGACAAGATCCTGGGTACCCACTACAGCCGTAGCCACGGACGCAAGAAGCTGGGTACCAAACGTCTGCTGGCATCCATGTGCCAGCTGGCCAATCTGCACACGCTCGGAGTGCTGATCATCGACGAGGTTCAGAACCTCAACGAGGCACGCTCCGGTGGTGCCGAAAAAATGCACAATTTCTTCGTGTCGCTGGTGAACACCATCGGTGTTCCGATCATTCAGGTCGGCACCCACCGGGCCAGCAAGTTCTTCCAGCGCACGTTCCGGGCTGCTCGGCGGGTCTCCGGGTTGGGCAGCATCCGCTGGGATAGGTTGCCTCGGGACGAGCATTGGAAGCGTCTGTTGAAGCGGCTTTGGAAGTATCAGTGGCTGCGAAATGCGGCGCCGCTGGATGATGAACTGGAGGCTACGATGTACGACCTCACCCAAGGGGTCATGGACATCGTCATCAAGCTGTTCGCGCTGGCGCAGATCCGGGCGATAGTGACAGGTGTCGAGTGCATTAAGCCGCTGTTGCTGCGCAGGGTTTTCGAGGACGAGTTCAAACCGGTCCATCCGATGCTGGCGGCCTTGCGGAGCGGTAGGCCCGAGCTGATCGCCAAATATGACGACCTGCTGATGCCAGAGATCGAGGGACGGTTGCTGACCCTGACTCGCTCTCTGGATAGCGTCCCCCAACCTAAACCACCGGCCCCTCCGGCTGATGACAAGGCAAAGCGGTTGGCCGCCCTGCTCGAAGGTATGGAAATCCCGAGGGACATCGCCATTCCCATGGCCGATGAATTGTTGGCGGAGAATCCGGACATCCCGCTGGCGGCCCTGATTCACAAGGCCACGGCCTACCTCGCGCAGGACGCTCCCAAGAGGCCCGGCATTTCCAGAGTTAAGCGGACGGAGTGGGGGTGCCTATCCGAGGAGGATCTGCGCCGACGTTATGCCGATGGGCCTGAAAGCGAGGCCTATGACAGATTCAAGCAGGCTGGCTTGATCCTCGATCTACGGCCTCTGCTGAGAGCGAGCTGACATGTACTTCCCCAGGCTCTACCCGGACGAACTGCTTTACAGCGGTATTGCCCGGTGCCGGGTACATCTGGGGATAGGCAGCCACAAGACCTTGCTGCACATGCTTTTCGGTGACAGCAAGGTTGCCGCGATCACCGATCTGCCCACACACCTGACTGCGTTGGCGAACAACACGGGCTTGGATGCGGAAGGCATGATCCTGAATCACACGCTGTTCCCGCTCTATGCCCCTTTCATTCCGCCGGAGCGCCGTACCGATCTTTTTCAGGCCATGCTTGCTCCCGACCGGCCGACGATTGGTCTGTCTGGGGCCTCGACGGCCTTGGTCAAGTGGCCCGATTGGCTGCGTTACTGCCCGATCTGCTTTGAAGATATGGCTGCGCGCTACGGTGAACCCTACTGGCGGCGTAGCTGGCAGATTCAAGGGATAGATGCCTGTCCCGAGCATGGCTGTCAGCTCCTGAACTCACCTATCCCGTTCCGTCGAGCGCAGCGGCACGAGTTTCATACAGCCTCTCCACTGTTTCTGCCCCGTGATCTTCGCGTGAGTCCCGTGGGCGAAGAGGCTATCAGGCTCGCCAAGGCTGCTATGCAGCTGCTGGCGCTCGAAGAGGTGCAATCGCCTGGCTACGGACGCTGGACCAACCTGTACCGGTACCTGGCTACAGAGTGCGGCGCCAGGCGAGGCCGGCAGGTCAGGGCTGAAGTCATCTGGGAGAAGATCCTGGCATCCCATCAAAGGGATTGGCTTGCTGCGAACGGTCTGCTGACATCCGGAGAGCCTCCACCTTGGCTGTTGGCGATGTTCAGGAAGCATCGCAAGGGATTCAGTGCGCTGCAGCATCTGATCGTCTGGACCAGCCTGCGCCCTGGCCAGCATGCTGGCGAGCTGATCAGCGAGGCGAAGACTCGCCAGGTCGACCTTGCCTCCGAGTGGTCAGTGCAGCTGCTCCCTGCTGAGTTTGAGCAAAAGCAGCAGTACCGAGCCATTTGGCTGCAAGCACTGGCTAATCACGGTGGAGCCAAGGCAGCCAGGCAAGACGGAGCAGGGGCATGTTACGCCTGGCTCTATCGTCATGACCGACACTGGCTGATGGTTGCGAACCAGGTCAGGCAGCGCCGACAGGGCAACAACAGCCACATCGACTGGCGAGCGCGTGACATAAGGTTGGTGCGCCTGCTGATCCGGATTGGTAGAGGTAGCGAAGAAGACCTGGGCCTTCCGCGCAGGAGTCGCAACTGGTTCCTGCAGCAGCTACCCCATCGGGCATCAGTCGAGCACCGTCTCGATCAATTGCCTCTTTGCTGCACCTTCCTGGATCGCTATGCCGAGTCCGTCGGCGAGTATCAGATCCGTCGCCTGACTGCAGCGATGCTGAAGGATGTACAGACAGGCATAACGTCTAGGCGCTGGGAGCTGGAAAAGCGTTGTGGATTGGAAAAAAGCAGGGTGGCACCACTGACCACTGCGTTCATTCGATTGATAGGAAGATGGATTGAATAGGACAGTATTTCGTCAGATCCCGAACGGATCCAGGTTGCTGGCCGTTGGAAATTTTTTCAGGGCCAAGACTCCGGCGGCCCAGTGGCAGTTGGCGGCTCTCTTTGAGCGTAACGGTCAGCTGCAGCTGCAGCGGTTCGCACAGGAGATGTCGTGTGTCTTGGCCGTTGGTCGCGAGTTTCTTGGCGAAGAAGGGGCTCCTTATCGTCCCAGTGGTTTCAAGAAGACGGTGGTGCTTCCTGCAATAGATACCTGGCGGGAAAGGCAGTTGGGTGAGTGCCCACGTCTGGCCAGAAGGCTTGCTGCAAATCCTGAGATATCTGGACAGCGATGCTTTGTGTTCGAGGTCGATGGTCTGACCGTCTGGCTGCCGAAATTCGAGCTGGCACGAAAAATGTTCTTCCACGCAGCCTTCATCGTTCGTGCAGCCTTCGCACCGAATGGCTTGGACATGGCCTTCACGATCTACAGAGAGGGCGATGTTGTTCATATCCATACGCCCCCGAAGACGGGGGCCCCAAGTCAGCTTCTCAAAATCAAGGGATACAGAGACCATTTCAGTTGGCTGCTGCTGAATCAGGATGTGAGGCGATCCTTCGAGTCAATCTGGCAAAGCCTCAATCAAAGGCAAGAGCGGGTACTGCAAGAGTCGGCGTATGCCAGGTGGCAGTTCGACTTTCAGGCACCCACTTCCCTCGCGGGTACCACCATGGATGTGCGAGGCCCCTTTGATCCGGAAAGCAACGAATTGCTGGTCTGGGAGATCGAAAAGCTTCAGGGGCTCCGGTTTAGCCATCGCGGTGATATTTTTTTCCATCACCCTGCTCTCAAGTTACCCGTCAGGGGAGAGAACACAGGCTGTGTATCCGTGCCATCGGGAGCGAAAGAGTTGGAGGTGGATGCTGACGAAGAGCCGACTGCTGCCAAGGAGCAGAGGTTGATTCATCTGCCCGTTGAGGGAGTCACGTTTGATGCTCAGCTGCGCACCAAGATCGCCTACAACGGGGAGCGTGCCAACGGTCATGGCAAGAAGGTCGACGACGAGCAATGCCCGAGCAGAGAAAGCCAACTCTTCGGCGTGGCTGATCCTGTGAGCGAGGGCAGCATAGCGTCAGGAGAATTCCAACAATTGGGTGAGGGAGAGGGTGATGGGGACGAGCATGAACGGCTTGCAGATCGCTTCTCGCTGCTCCGAGAGATTCTTGAACAAATCACCCAAGAGTCTGGAGTTGCGCTGGTAGCACTGGAAGTGAGGCCTCTGCCGCCCGTTCCACGTTGCAGCTACCACATGATTGATCACGAAAAATCACGCTGCTATCTGCTGGTAAGGTTCAAGCTGCAAAACGGCGATCAACGCTACCTTCTAGAAATAGATACCTCAGACAACCGGAAGACCATGTCAACGCGGATCATGGGCTTCAAAGCAGGTGTTGAGGCAGGAAAATGCATAGACAGGATCTTGAGGGGAACAGTGAAAGGCTCGTTGCGTTGGCCAGGCACCATGGCGAAGTACTGTGAGCCTTTGCACTCTGTGCATCACCCGAAAGAAAGCTCATCTGGGGCCAACCATGCCCGGGTGTTCGACTGGAAGCAGCGGATACGCGCGGCCCTAGGCTGATTGCAGAATACACCGCAGTTCGGCTGAGATACATCTTGTCGCGCACTGCGTGCAGCCTCCCCGAAACTGCCCGGAGCCGTGCCAAGGCGATATAGGCCCCTTGGGAGTCGGCAAGACGCATCTGGCCATCGCACTGCGCTATCGGGCGGCGCAGTGCGGCATCAAGACCCGCTTCATCACTGCGGCCGACCTTGGTGCTGCAACTGGGCGCGGACCAGCGTAACCGTCCGGGCATCCCGGCTGGCTTGACCCCGCCAAGCTAAGAGATGGTGGCAGTTCGTGGATGCCGTTTCCCGGGTGCACGCGATCCGAGACCACGCGATCAAGCAGGAAAACAAGCACCTGGGCTTGCCTGACTGACCGCAGGCCGGCGACGACAAGGTGGAAAAGTTCGGCGTGTGGCTCTGGCGGCAACGATCCCGCGAAGGGCGGACGGTGCTTGAGCTGTTGAACGTAAGCATGCGGGCAAACCATCTTGCGCGACTATGCCGGATGCCACCTATGCGGCAGCAGCTCTGCAATCTCACTAGCTCGCTGCGTCGGCAACCGTCTCAGCACATCCTTGAGATAGGCATACGGATCGTGCCCATTATTACGGGCCGACTGGATCAAACTCATGATCGCAGCAGCGCGCTTGAGCATGCGAACCCGCGCCGAGCATTTGAGAAGGCAACGGGATGAACGCTGGCTGGATAGCCGTGGTTTTCTGGGTAAGCAGGCGAATCCATTTGTGGACGAGGTTGGCATTGAGGCTGTAGCCCAAGGCGATGTTTGCGATGGAGGCACCGGGTTCAGAACACTCCTGAATGACCTGGGCCTTGAAAGATTTGCTGTAGGTACGGCGCTGAGGGCGCATGGAAAATCCGCTTGATGGGCCATGGCCTTCGGCGGCGGTGTCGGGAAGGTGTGTTGGCCGGACGGATACTGTTGAACTACGTTGTCTGGGGCAACGGAAGTGTTTCGGCCCGACTCTGGAACGCGATCCGCAGCGACGACTGGGCAATTCCGCACGTTGGCCTGAGCAGCCTCGGGGAAATCGTCGTCTGGGCGCGCCCAGACGAGTTTCCGCCAAGGAACATGCAGACAAGCAAGGGGCTGCGGGCACTCGGCTACAACGTGAGGATCGGTGTTTGATCGAGGCGCCTGTGGCACACGCAGGCTGAGGAGCCAGGCGCTGTCCATTGCCTGATCAGGCCGCCCCCCTGTGCCTTGCCTGAGCAGTTGACCTGCATCAATGGGGCGGGAGAACGCTGCACATTGCACTCTTGACTCCTGAAGTTTTTCATGGTAAGCCTAATATTACAAAGTATTGCAAGGATTTCCTTGGCCGGAACCGCAAAGCGACGCGATTGGAGAGGGTGAGATGAAAGCGCACCTACAGGTGATTTTCACGCTCGATGAATTGGCTGCGTACTTGAAAGTCGGCAAGCGGACGCTTTATCGGCTCGCCGCACACGGGGAAATTCCGGCTTTCAAGGTGGGCGGGACGTGGCGGCTTCGTCAAAGTGAAATCGATCAGTGCATCAATGATCAGACCCGAGCCGGAGCAAAGAAGGAGGTGATGCGCAAGCGTGAACAGCAGAAGTCATCCGAGCAGCCCGTGTCGCCTGGGCGCACTGCCCGTCGCAGCAGGCAAAGGGCTTGAGTAACTCGTTTTCCAATTTTTCTGGAGGTATGACATGGACATCGATTTCAAGAAGTTGGCTCCCTGGAACTGGTTCAAGAACGAGCAGCAAGAGCAGCAGACCGCCTCTTCCCTGCCGGTGCAGCGCAATGACCTGCCAGCGGCGAGCGGGCCAGTCAGCCCGATCCTGCAACTGCGTCGGGAAATCGACCGGCTGTTCGATGACGCATTCCGGGGCTTCGGTTTTCCGGCGTTGAACATGCCGCAGTGGCCATCCGATTGGTCGGGCATGCTGAAGCCGGCCCTGGACATCCAGGAAACCGACAAGCAGTACAAGATTGCCCTGGAAGTGCCCGGTGTCGAGGAGAAGGACATCCAGATCACCCTCGACAACGACGTGCTGATGGTGCGTGGCGAGAAGCGCCAGGAACAGGAGAAGAAGGAAGGTGGCTTCCACCGTGTGGAGCGCTCCTACGGCAGCTTTCAGCGTGCCTTGAACCTGCCTGACGACGCCAACCAGGATTCGATCAAGGCATCGTTCAAGAACGGGGTGCTCACGGTCACGATCGACAAGCGCGAGGTCAGCGCGCCGAAGCAGGGACGCTCGATCCCGATCAACGGCTGACGTCGCCGGCTCGTTCGTCACAAGAAAAACCCGTCCCGAGACGAGGTGTCGCGGCTCGCGATGCCTCGTCGCCTCAACCTTTTCAACCTTCTAAGGAGCATCAGCATGGCCAGAAAACAATGCCAGGTCTGCGGCCAACCCGCCACCGTGCGGGTGGAAGCCAATCTCAACGGTCGTCACAGCACCATGCTGTTGTGCGACGACCATTACCGGCAATTAGTGCGCCAGCAAAAGCGCACCGTTTCGCCGCTGGAAGCCTTGTTCGGTTCGCGCAGCGGCCTGTTCGAGGACTTCCTCGGCAGTGACTTCTTCCGCATCGGCGACGACGCGACGCCAGTTGCCGCCGATACCGATGACGTGGTCGATGCCTCGTTTGGCGAGCCCGCCGCCGCAGGTTCGGGTGCGCCGCGCCGTCGCGGCAGTGGGCTGGCCAGCCGCATCAGCGAACAGTCGGAAGCCTTGTTGCAGGAGGCCGCCAAACACGCTGCCGAATTTGGCCGCTCCGAGGTGGATACCGAACATCTGCTGCTGGCGCTGGCCGACAGCGACGTGGTCAAGACCATCCTGGGTCAGTTCAAGATCAAGGTCGATGACCTCAAGCGGCAGATCGAGTCTGAGGCCAAGCGCGGGGACAAGCCCTTCGAGGGCGAGATCGGCGTGTCGCCGCGCGTGAAGGATGCGCTCAGCCGCGCCTTCGTGGCCTCCAATGAACTCGGCCATTCTTATGTCGGTCCAGAGCATTTCCTGATTGGTCTGGCCGAGGAAGGCGAAGGGCTGGCCGCCAACCTGCTGCGCCGCTACGGCCTGACGCCGCAGGCGCTGCGCCAACAGGTCAGCAAGGTGGTCGGCAAGGGCGCCGAGGATGGACGCGCTGAGACGCCGACCAACACGCCAGAACTCGACAAGTACTCGCGCGACCTGACCAAGATGGCGCGCGACGGCAAGCTCGACCCGGTGATCGGCCGCGCGCAGGAGATCGAAACCACCATCGAGGTGCTGGCCCGGCGCAAGAAGAACAACCCGGTGCTGATCGGCGAGCCGGGTGTGGGCAAGACCGCCATCGTCGAAGGGCTGGCGCAGCGCATGGTGGCGGGTGAAGTGCCCGAGACCTTGCGCGACAAGCGCCTGGTGGAACTCAACATCAACGCCATGGTGGCCGGCGCCAAATATCGCGGCGAGTTCGAGGAGCGCGTGCAGAAGGTGCTGAAGGAGGTGACCGAGCACCAGGGCGAGCTGATTTTGTTCATCGACGAGGTGCACACCATCGTCGGTGCCGGCCAGGGCGGTGGCGAAGGCGGGCTGGACGTGGCCAACGTATTCAAACCGATGATGGCGCGCGGTGAACTCAACCTGATCGGCGCCACGACGCTGAACGAGTACCAGAAATACATCGAGAAGGATGCCGCACTGGAGCGGCGCTTCCAGCCGGTGACGGTGCCCGAGCCGACGGTGGCCCAGACCATCATGATTCTGCGCGGCCTGCGCGACACCTTCGAGGCGCACCACAAGGTCAGCATCTCCGAGGACGCGATCATCGCGGCGGCCGAGTTGTCCGACCGCTACATCACGGCGCGCTTCCTGCCGGACAAGGCGATCGACCTGCTCGACCAGGCGGCCGCGCGCGTGAAGCTGTCGGCCACGGCCCGGCCGGTGGCCGTGCAGGAGCTGGAGTCCGAACTGCACCAGCTGCGGCGTGAACAGGATTACGTGGCCGCGCGCAAGCAGTACGACCAGGCCGCCGAGCTCGGCAAGCGCATCGAAGCCAAGGAGGCCGAGCTCAAGAAGCTCGTCGAGAACTGGGAGCGGGAGCGGGCCTCCGGCAGTGCAGAGGTCAAGGCGGAACACGTGGCGCAGATCGTCTCGCGCCTGACCGGCATCCCGGTCAACGAGTTGACGGTGGAAGAGCGCGAAAAGCTGCTGCACTTGGAACAACGGCTGCACGAGCGCCTGGTGGGACAAGACGAGGCGGTCCGTGCCGTGGCCGATGCCGTGCGGCTGTCCCGCGCCGGCCTGCGCGAAGGCAGCAAACCGGTGGCTACCTTCCTGTTTCTGGGCCCGACCGGGGTGGGCAAGACCGAGCTCGCCAAGGCATTGGCCGAATCGATCTACGGCGATGAGCACGCCCTGTTGCGCATCGACATGTCGGAATATGGCGAACGCCATACCGTGGCGCGGCTGGTGGGCGCGCCTCCGGGCTATGTCGGTTACGACGAAGGCGGTCAGCTCACCGAGAAGGTGCGGCGCAAGCCCTACAGCGTGCTGCTGCTCGACGAGATCGAGAAGGCACACCCTGACGTCTACAACATCCTGCTGCAAGTGTTCGACGACGGTCGCCTCACCGACGGCAAGGGCCGGGTGGTGGATTTCACCAACACCATCATCATCGCCACGTCCAACCTGGGTTCGGACATCATCCAGCGACGGCTGAAGGCGCGTGGGGCGGCCGACGAGGAGTACGAAAAGACCAAGGCCGAGGTCATGGACGTGCTGCGCGGCCACTTCCGGCCCGAGTTCCTCAACCGCATCGACGAGATCATCGTCTTCCATGCGCTGGGTAAGGAGGAGATCCGCCACATCGTCGGCCTGCAGCTCGATCGCGTGGCGCGCAGCGCCGCCAGCCAGGGCGTGACGCTCACTTTCGATCAGACGCTGATCGACCATTTCGCGGAAGAAGGCTACAAACCCGAGTTCGGTGCGCGTGAACTCAAGCGCCTGATCCGCAGCGAGCTGGAAACTGCGCTGGCGCGCGAGATGCTCGGTGGCGGCATCGGCAAGGGCGATCACGCCAGCGCACGCTGGGACGACAAGGCCGAACGCGTGGTGTTCGAACGCAAAGAGCCACTGCAGACCCCGGCCGAGCCGGAGCAGCCGGATGCCGCGAAGGCGACCGAGCCGGAGCAGCCGGATGCCGCGAAGGCGACCGAGACGCCGCACGGCGACGCTGGCAAAGGCTCGCGCAAGAAGAAGTCGGCGAGCGACGCATCTTGATGGCGGGCGAGGCTGCCGTGTCCGACCCCAAGGGCCTGGCATGGGCAGCCTCCCTGGCCTCGATCGCGGTGGCGTTCGTGGCCGCGGGTCACGCGGTCGTCTACAAGCGTGATCCGCGGTCGACCACGCCGTGGGGGCTGCTCATCAGCGGCGGCACTGCCCTCCCGCTCGCTGGCCATCCGTTTGCGTGACGGTGCGGCCCGTCTGTTCACCTGATCCTCTGGCAACTCGACTTTCGAGGAACACAGCCCATGGAAAAAAAGAATCAATGGAATACCGGCTACTGGATCGTTGCCCTCCTGCTGTTGTTGAGTTTGCAGAGCTACTGGCAGACGGCGAAAACCGTCGAGCCGGTGCCCTACAGCGAGTTCGAGAAGGCGCTGGCCGAGGGGCGCGTGGCCGAAGTGCTGGTGTCGGATCGTACGGTGACCGGGCGCCTGAAGTCGCCGGACAGCCGGGGCAAGACGACGATCGTGGCAACGAGGGTCGAACCCGATCTTGCCGATCGCCTGTCGAAGTACGACGTGCCCTATGCCCGCGTGTTGGAGAGCACCTGGCTGCGCGATGTGCTGTCGTGGATCCTGCCAGCGGTAGCCTTCTTTGGCGTCTGGTTCTTCCTGTTCCGCCGCTTCGCCGAGAAGCAGGGCATGGGCGGGTTTCTCAACATCGGTAAGAGCCGCGCCAAGGTGTTCGTGGAAAAGAACACCGGTGTGACGTTCGCCGATGTCGCGGGGGGGGATGAGGCCAAGGCGGAGCTGGTCGAGATCGTCGATTTCCTGAAGAATCCGCAGGACTATGGCCGTCTCGGGGCGCGCATTCCCAAGGGCGTGTTGCTGGTCGGCCCACCGGGCACCGGCAAGACATTGCTGGCCAAGGCTGTTGTCGGCGAGGCGGCGGTGCCCTTCTTCTCCATCTCCGGATCAGAGTTTGTCGAGATGTTCGTCGGCGTGGGTGCGGGCCGCACGCGCGGCGTCGGCGGCCACGACGAGAGCGAGCAGACCCTCAACCAACTGCTCACGGAGATGGACGGCTTCGACAGCTCGGTCGGGCTGATCATCCTCGCCGCCACCAACCGCCCCGAAATCCTCGACCAGGCTCTGCTGCGTGCCGGCCGCTTCGACCGCCAGGTGCTGGTGGACCGGCCCGACAAGAAGGGGCGGCTGGACATCCTGAAGGTTCATGTCAAGAAGGTGACGCTGGCCCAGGATGTAGACCTCGAACAGGTAGCAGCACTGACCACGGGCTTTTCCGGCGCGGACCTCGCCAATAGGGTCAACGAGGCGGCGCTGGCGGCGAGGAGACGCCGTGCGTCCGCCGTGGAATTGCAGGACTTCACCGCGACCATCGAGCGCATCGTGGCGGGCCTGGAAAAGAAGAGCCGCGTGCTCAATCCCAAGGAGCGGGAAACCGTGGCCCATCACGAGATGGGCCATGCGCTGGTGGCGCTGGCGCTGCCCGAAACCGACCCCGTACACAAGATCTCGATCATCCCGCGCGGCATCGGCGCGCTGGGCTACACCTTGCAGCGCCCCACCGAAGACCGCTTCCTGATGACGCGTACCGATCTCGAGCACAAGATCGCCGTACTGCTGGGCGGGCGTGCCGCCGAAAAGCTGGTGTTCGGCGAGTTGTCTACCGGGGCGGCGGACGATCTGGCGCGAGCCACCGACATCGCCCGCGACATGATCACCCGCTTTGGCATGGACGAGGGCCTGGGCTACATCGCCTTCGAGGCGCAGCGGCCCCGCTTTCTCGATACACCGGAACTGGCCCACGGCGGTTGCCGGGTGGCCGAATCGACCCAGGCGCGCATCGATCAGGCTATCCGCGACATCGTGATGGGCGTGTTCGAGCGCGCCTACCGGATTCTCGACATCAACCGCGCGGTGCTGGAGCGCTGCGCGCGCGAGCTGCTGGCGCGGGAAACGCTCGACGAAAGCGATATCCGTCAATTGACTCAAGGACTTGTTCGGAACTGAAAACAGTAGTAGGTGCCATTCAGAGTAAACCGACGGCTCTGTTCAGTGCGTCATCCAATTCGTCGGCATTGTTCAAGGAGAACCGATATGTCTGCATTGACTCCGTGGGACCCCTTCCGGGAACTGGATGAATTGCAAAACCGCCTGGCGACGATGTTCGGACGAATACCCCAGCGACAGGGCGCCCGTACCGGCAACGAAGCCATGACCACGGCGGACTGGGCACCAATGGCGGACATCAGCGAGGATGAGAACGCATTCCTCCTCAAGCTGGATCTGCCGGAGGTCCCCAAGGATGCCGTGCGCGTCAGCGCGGAAAACGGTGTGCTCACCATCAGCGGCGAGCGCAAACTGGAAAAAGAGGAGCAGGGCAAGAAGTTCCACCGCATCGAACGTGCGTATGGCCGCTTTGTGCGCAGCTTTGTCTTGCCTGACAACGTTGATCCGACCAAGGTGACGGCTTCCATGAAAGACGGCGTACTGGAAGTGCGGCTTGTCAAGGCCGAGCAAGCCAAACCGAAACAGATTGAAATCTCAGTCAACTAACTTCAATCAGGAGCCCAAGATCATGAATATCAAACAGCCACAATACACCTTCTCCGCACTTGCCCTGGCGGTCGTCGTCGGACTGAGCGGACCGGCTCTGGCCCAATCGGCGGCAGGTTCTAGCCCAGGTGCTGCAGCACCCTCTGCCGCATCCAAGGCGGCACAGCCACAGGTAGATGACAAGGCCGCCCGGGAAGCCGATAAAAAGCGTGCCGAGCTCACTCAAGACGCCATCACGGCGCTCACCAAGACCCAGGAGGCTTTGACCCTCCTTGATGCAAAGAAGACCAAGGAGGCGCTTGCTGCGCTGGAACTGGCCAGCGGAAAGCTGGAACTGGTATTGGCACGTGACGCCAAACTTGCTTTGGCGCCGGTCGATGTACGCGTCATCACCCACGATATCCACGCCAACGTGGAATCGGTAAAGAAAGCGGTCAAGTTGTCTCGGGAGTTGTTGGGTGATGGCGAGGTGCAAAAGGCCCGGCCCATCGTTGCCAATCTGGCCAGCGAAATCGTAATCCAAACCGACAACCTTCCGATGGCAACGTACCCGGCAGCGATCAAGTCGGCCGCACGGCTCATCGACAGCGGCAAGATCGACAACGCCAAAGCGGAACTCGCCCGAGCACTGAACACGCTGGTGGTGACCTCGGTCGCCTTTCCTCTGCCCGTGCTACGGGCCGAAGCCGCGATGGCAAAAGCTGAAAAGCTGGCCGAGACCGACAGGCGCGATGCCAAGCAGAACGAGGAGCTCAGCACCTTGCTGTCGTCCGTGCGCACGGAGATCGAGATGGCGCAGATCCTGGGTTATGGCAAGAAGGCGGACTTCAAACCCATTTTCGATCAGGTGAAGTCCATTGAGCAAAAGTCGGCTGGTGGCAAAAGCGGCAAGGGATGGTTCGACGAGTTGAAGACGCGCATCCAAAAGCTGTTTTGAGGTGATGAAGGGGCTGACTGCTCTGTCGGTCAGTCTCGCGATGTTCGCATTCAGCCCCAACAGATTCGCCTATTTTCACTATCTCATACGAGGCATATCACCATGAATGAGCAAACACCGAATCCCAATGCGACGAACGAAGGAATAAACGAACAAGCCGCGGTAAGCAGCCTTCCTGTCAGTCCAGAGTCCAAGCCTGAAGTCGTCACGGAGGTACAGCCTGAGGTTCAGAAAGAAACGGACTCGCAGGCGGCAGACAAACGTAAACAAGTCCTCGATGAGGCAGTCTCGGCCTTGTCGCTGACCAAATCAGCGCTGGCCGCACTTGACGGCAAGGACACTGCACGCGCATTGGCAACGCTGGCCGAAGTGACGGGAAAGCTGGAGCTGATCGTCGCGCGCGAACCCACGCTCGCCCTGGCCGGCGTTGATGTGCGCACCATCGTGCACGACTTGTTCGCCAACACGGAAACCATTGAGGCGATGACCGACGAGGCGCTGGATGCCCTCAAACATGGCGAGGTGCAACAGGCTCGCCACGTGCTGGCTTTGCTGGCCAGTGAAATCGTGATCACGGTCACCAACATCCCTTTGGCGTCCTATCCCGCAGCCGTGAAGGCAGTCGTGCCGCTGATCGATCAGGGCAAGATCGAAGAAGCCAAAGCCGCGCTGCAGTCAGCGCTCAGCACGCTGGTCGAGGAGCGCAGCGTGCTTCCGCTGCCCGTCCTGCGTGCGAAGCTGCTCCTGAAGCGCGCCGAGCCTCTGGTAGAAGATGGTCAGCGCAGCGAAGCATCCAATGAGCGCCTGGAGACATTGTTGAACGAAGCCCGGCAGCAGTTGGAAATGGCAGAACTGCTGGGCTATGGAAAAAGGAAGGACTTTGAGCCCCTGTACGCTGAACTCAAGAAAATCAAGGAAAAGACGGGAGGGGGAGGCTTCGGAAAAGGCTGGCTCGATGAAGTCAAGGCAAAACTGTCCAGGTTGTTCTGAAACCGCTGGAGAGGGGGCGCATAGTGCCCCCTCTCTTGTCCCATGAGTGTTTGATTTTTTATTTTGTATAGATCTTTAGGAGATATTGCATGAACACAGACACCATCACCGATTCCAGTGCGGATGACCCCACCAAAGCACTGTGTTCGCTTAGCCAAAATTGGTGGCTTTTTGTGCTGCGCGGTGTCTTGGCATTGATTTTTGCAGCCCTCGCGTTCTGGATGCCACAATCGGCTCTGTTGGCCATGACCATCATGTTCGGCGCATTTTCCTTGGTCAATGGCGCGTTCAACTTGTTTGCAGCGGTGCGCCATATCCAGAAAAAAGAGCGCTGGGGCTGGTTGTTGTTCAGCGGCATTGTCGGCATACTTACGGGCGTCGTCGTCCTGGTTGCTCCTTGGGTCGCCACGATAGTCTTGGCTTCTTTTTTATGGGCTAGCGTGGGCTTCTGGGCGATTTTCACCGGTGTGCTGGAGATATCTGCCGCCGTTCGGCTGCGTCGGGAAATCAAGGGTGAAATCTGGCTTGCCCTCAGTGGACTGCTCTCGATTATCCTTGGTGCTATCGTCTTGTGGATATTTTTTACCCGTCCGGTCGAGTCATTCGTGGCCGCAGGCTGGCTGTTGGGTTTCCATGCGGCAGTCTATGGCGTCACGCTTTTGTTCTTGAGTTGGAGTCTTCGCAAAACGCGCCTGGGGTAAGAGCGTGCCAAACCAAAATCTATGGATATGAGCATCCTCGATTCATGCCTCCATAGAAATGACATCGAAGGAGTCATACATGCAGATACAATATAGCTATCGAGCTATCGACAAAGAGTTTCATGAACCTTGGCAGAGAGCTTTGGGAAATGTGATCGAGCACGCCCTCAAGCCATTGCTCGACAAACACACTAAAGATTCAGCGCGACTTCAAATCGTCCTTGATCGCGACAAGATCAAGCGGCAATTTCTGGCCAGTGGCTATATGCACCTGCCCGGCAAAAAGATTGTCAGCGTTACTGCATCACATGACGAGCTGACGCCCCTCGCGCAGATGCTCGCACAGTCGTTGTTCCGTCAGGCCAAGAAGCATTTTGACCGACTGCATGCTCAGGATCAAATCAAGCGCAAAGCACGACGCGAGCGCTTGCGCGAGCTCAAGGTGCGGATTGCCGCAAAACCCGCATCAGCCGCCCATGAGGCCGAGGTGATCCGAATGCCTCTACTGTCGAAACTTGAGGCTGTCGCAAGGCGTGAGCTGGCTTATCTGCGGGCCGTCGGCGATTTACCGCGCGATTATCCGACGCTGCGCGACGTGGTGGATGAAGCGATTGTCCAAGCTGAGGTGGAATGGCAATCCGTGCCGGAAGAAAAAGCGGTTCGGTATAAGACATGGGGGCAGCACCGTACCGGAAAGGTCAGGTGTTGCACTCAGTTTTTGCCGCCGCCAAGCATCAACCAGATAATCCGATGAGATGCCGGTCTGTCTCACTCTCATGCAAAGGTAAGATCAACCATTTAATCCGCTTACCCCAGAATAATAGGGAGTGCATATAAATGCATTTTTTGAATTTGCAGGTCACACAGGCAGAGCTCCTATCCGGCCTTATTTCCGTTTCCCAAACAGTTGCACAGATTGTGCTCGTCATGACCGTGGCGTGGCTCGTGTCCGCAGTGCTTTCGCGGGCCATCACACGCATCAGCAAAAGAACCCGCACTTCCAAGAGATCTGCAGATGAGGTCAAACGCATTGAAACATCTCTTCGTCTGATCCGTTTCGTCAGTCGGCTGGTCGTGTGGGCCTTGGCCGTGACCATTTCCCTCTCAATCCTTGGCATTTCTGTGGCACCGATCCTGACGACTGCGGGGGTAAGCGGCATCGCAGTGGGGTTTGCTGCGCAGAGCCTGATAAAAGACTATTTTTCGGGTTTGGTCTTGTTGCTGGAAGGGCAACTCCGCATCGGGGATATCGTGGATATTGGCGGTGTGGCAGGCCAAGTCGAAGAGATGACGTTGCGCTATGTGCGCCTGCGTCAACTCAATGGTGACGTGGTCTATGTGCCCAACGGAGCCATCACCAATCTGACAAATAAGACAACGGACTATTCGATGGCCGTAATCGATGTCGGTGTCGCCTATCGCGAAAACCTTCAGGAGGCATTGAACGTTATGGAGAGTGTCGCCCGTGAGCTAGCTTCGGAAACAACCTGGTCAACGAGAATATTAGCCGAGCCAGAGGTCTTTGGGGTCGAAACGTTGGGTGACTCTTCGGTTATCCTGCGTCTTCGCCTCAAGGTCTTGCCAGGTGAGCAATGGTCAATCCGGCGCGAATATCTGCACAGGATAAAACAGCGCTTCGACGAACTTGGCATCGAAATCCCTTATCCGCATCTGACGCTTTATGCCGGCCAGGACAAGGATGGAAAAGCCCCTGCCTTTCGGATCGAAGCTCCGGCTGGTGCCCAATGACACGGCCAAAATATACATATGAAGTGGAAAGAGATTTCTCGAACTGGGATGAAACGATTTTCGAGCGCTGTCTGCGGGATGGGTTCAATGTATTTGGCTCTGGACCAACCCCTATTCTCTTGCGGCCCGAAAAGGAGACCGAACCTGCCCCTGACACCCGTTCGCTAGGCAACGACAGCCATGATTAAGAAAGGCCAACCCATGAAGCCACCGGTAAAGACGAGCTTTCGCGGCAGGGACGTCGCCTACCTGGTAATTTCCATTGTTTTAGTGGGCGTAGGTTACGCAGCCTACCGCGGCTTATACTTTGTTGGTGAAAACGTTCCTTTTGCCCAAGAGATGATCCTAGTGTTCCTGGGTGCAGCTGCCACTATCTATCTGACAGCTGTGCTCCTCAATCGCCAGACTGAGCTTGAGTTAAGAAAAGAAGGGCAAGTTCTTCTTTTTCAACAAAAGCATGACACATATATGCGCGTCATCGAAAAGGTTGCTGAAATCGTGGAGCGTGAACGTCATGATTTTGCGCTCATTGATGAACTCAGGGTCATCAGCCACAAGCTTGCCGTTGTCGGCAGCGCGCCAGTTGTCGAAGCGTTCCGACGCGTTCTTGATCTGCTTGTTGATGGACTTGAGGATGGCCAGTTGAACGGCAATGACGCAGAACAGGTGATGCATGCCGTAGCTGAAGTCACGATTGCGATGCGTTCGGACATCAGCAGCGACAACGACCCTGAAGCGCTTCGGTCGGCTGCAGAAACGATCATGGCGAACTCACGCAAGATCGAGCGGCTGGACGACATCGAGCACTCAAAGTCCAAGCCAGACGCAAATGCAGCCAACAATAAACAGAAGAAAGGAGATTCGAAAGATTGACTTCGGTCTTCTGAAACATCTGTTCGCCGTCCTGGATCACGAAGTGGCAAACAGCCGGCAATTTGGCGAATTCGTTTCTCTGGACGCGCCGGTCGAACCGGATGCCCAAGACGTGGCCGAGGCCATGGTGGAAGAGGAAATCTTCGAATTTTATCAGCACGATGACACACTCAAGCTGGCCGATATTTTCGCTGGCAGTCAGCATCCCGATGTCGCAACGATCGCGGAACAGGAGGAGCTGATTGATCGGTCGAGCGAGTTCGCTTTTGCATTTGACCTGCTGAAGGACATGCCGCGTTTGTGGCGGCGCATTTTTCTGCTTATCCGTGTGGACGGGCTGAATGCCAGCAGCGTCTCTGAAATCCTGCTGATTCCTAGTAAGGAAGATGCTGTCCAAAGGTGGCTCATGCAGGCCGAAGCATTCATCGCTGCTCATCTGGAAGAGGCCGGAGTAAGCAAAAACGGGAACGATTGGCTCCAAGGCGTTGATTGGTCGGCATTGTCTGTGACCCGAAGCGAGGCAGCCTCACTGTGGTCCAAGGAGGCGAACCATGAAGAATGATCTTCACCTCGTCTGCCCGCATTGCCAGTCCATCAACCGCGTACCGACTGCGAAGCTATCGGAACATCCCAACTGTGGCCGCTGCCAGCAGCCCTTGTTCACGGGCGAGCCCATCGAGTTGACCACGGCGACGTTCTCGCGCCACGTGGAGCGCAGCGATCTGCCGCTGCTGGTCGATTTCTGGGCGCCATGGTGCGGGCCGTGCAAGATGATGGCGCCACAGTTCCAGCAAGCGGCGCACCAGCTCGAACCGACGATCCGGCTGGCGAAGGTGAATACCGAGGCTGAGCCCCACCTGGCCGCGCAGTTCGGTATCCGCAGCATCCCGACGCTCGCCCTGTTCCAGGGTGGGCGGGAGATCGCCCGTCAGGCCGGCGTGATGGGCGCGCAGGACATCGTGCGCTGGACGTCGACGCAAGTGGGACGCTGACCGATGCAGGGCTTGCTCGGCACTACGCTAATCCTGCTGGCGGCTTGCAGCCTGGCGGCGATGGCGACGGCGGCGTTCAGAGTGCCCGCCTTGCTGGGGTATCTCTCTGTCGGCGTTGTACTGGGCCCCTCAGTCATCGGCGTGATCGCGCCGGGGGAGACGCTGAGCTTTCTGTCCGAGCTGGGCGTGGCGCTGCTGTTGTTCATGGTCGGACTGGAATTCTCCCTCGGAGACTTCTGGCTCGCCCGCAGGACGGTGCTGATGGCGGGCGCTCTGCAGATGATCGCCGTGGCCCCGCCGCTGATCCTGCTATTGATGTGGCTGGGGCAGCCCGGCCAGAGCGCCGCGCTGCTCGGCACTGCGGCGGCCATGTCGTCCACGGCGCTGGTCAGCCGACAACTGGCCGACCAAGGCGAGCTCACCACCCGCCACGGACGCAGTGCCATCGCCGTGCTGGTCTTTCAGGACCTGGCCAGCGTGCCCCTGCTGGCCTTGCTGGCGATCTGGGCGCGCGGCGAGTCGCCGAAGATCGAGCATGTGCTGCTCGAAGTATTCGGTGTGCTGCTGCTGTTCGCGGCAGCGGCCCTCGCCTCGCGCCGTCTGTTGCATGGCCTGCTGGGCTGGGTGGCGCGGCGGGGCCACGAGGAATCGTTCGTGCTCGTCTCCTTGTGCGTGGTGGTGGCCGCCGCCGCCGCTGCGCACGCGGTCGGCGTATCTGCCGCCCTGGGGGCCTTCCTCGCCGGGATGGTGCTGGGCGAGAGCGACTTCCGGCACCACATGGAAAGCCACCTCAGGCCGTTTCGCGATGTGTTGTCGGGCGTGTTCTTCGTGACCATCGGCCTGCAACTGGACGCAGCACAGATTCTTTCGGCACCGCTGGCGGTGCTGGCGTGGCTGGTGGTGCTGGTACCGGTCAAGATCCTGCTCAATACGCTGGCCTTGCGGGCGACGCGCCTGTCCGCCCTCGATGCCTGGCGCACGGGCATAGCGTTGGGGCACGGCGGCGAGTTCGCCCTGCTGTTGTTGGGCACGGTCTTGCAGCAGCATCTGATCCCCGCGACCGTCGTCCAACCCATGCTGGTCGCGCTGGTGCTCAGCATGGCCCTGGCACCGCTACTGATCCGCCATCACGATGTACTTGCCCGGTTCTTGAGCCGCACCGGCGGCGTCATTCAGCCACCCCAGGCTGAAGAAGTCGAGATCGCCGCGCAGACGACGCGATATCGAGACCATGTCATCATTTGCGGCGCGGGCGAGCTTGGCCTGACAGTCAGCGAGATTCTTCGCCACGCCGGCGTGGCGCATCTGCTGCTGGAGGCGGACGCGCAGAAGGTCGAGGCCGCGCGTGCCGCCGGCGCGCCGGTGTTCCATGCCGATGCCAGTCGGCCCGATACCTTGCTGGCTGCCGGCTTGACGCATGCACACTTGGTGGTGCTGACGTTCGCCCATGCCCAGCAAGCGTTGCGCATCGCCCAGGCGATTGCCGAGCACCGTCCGGCGCTGACCTTGTGGGTGTCATGCAGAAGTACGACCGCGGCCGATGCATTTCGCGCCATGCCCAACGTGCGCGTGTATCAGCAATCCTTTGCCGCAGCTATTGGGCTGGCGGAACAGGTGATGTCGACGCTTGGCATGTCGACCGAGCTGATTGAAGGACACATCAGCGCAATGCGCCGCCGTCTCGACAGCAGCCGTTTTCCAGGGAGTTCATCGTCATGAAATCAACACGCCTTAACCCATTTCAGGTCTTACGTGACCAATTGGCCATCATGAGTTTTTACGAGCGCTTCGAGCAGGTCGTCGCGCTCGTGCTGTCGGCGGTGATCGCCGTCATCATCGTGGTGTCGCTGTTCCAGCTCATCTCCATCGTCTTCACGCTGCTGGTTCTAGATGCCTTCAATCCCCTGGACCACGAGGTATTCCAGAGCGTGTTCGGCATGATCATGACGCTCTTGATCGCGATGGAGTTCAAGCATTCCATCGTGCGCGTGGCGCTGCGTCGGGACAGCATCATCCAGGTCAAGACGGTGGTCCTGATCGCGCTGATCGCACTCTCCCGCAAGTTCGTGATCCTCGACTCCAACGCGAGCCCCGCAAAGATAGCCGCGCTGGCTAGCGCCACGCTGGCTCTGGGTGCGACCTACTGGCTGCTGCGCAAGCGCGGCGACCGCGCCGCCGAGACCTCTGAGCATGACCCGTCATCATCCCAGTGATCCGCGCACGGCGCTCTTGCAACACCGCTGGCTCAACCGCCTGCAGACCGGGCTGTTGGTCCTGACCCTGGTCGGGATCGCAGCCGCAGCAGGGAGACTGCCGTTTGGGGAAGGCTGCCTGTGGCTCGCGCTGTTTGCCATTGCAGGTGCGTTGCTGCTGGAACCGGTAGCCGCGTCGGCGCTGAGCTTGCGCCTGTACCGCGTACGGGCCTTGCACCCGCAAGAAGCCCACAAGATGTGGGCCCTGTTGCGCGAGCTGCCCGCCCGTGCCGGTTTGCCCGCCACGCCGGTGCCGCACTATGTGCCCAGTGCCGTCGTCAACGCCTTCGCCACCGGATCGAAGCAGGAGGCATCGATCGCCCTCACCGATGGCCTGCTGCGCAGCCTGAGCCCACGCGAGCTGGCGGGTGTGCTCGTGCACGAGGTCGCGCACATCGCTAATGAGGATCTGCGTGTCATGGGGCTGGCGGATTCCGACAGTCGCCTCACGAGCCTACTGGCCCTTATGGGACAGATCGCGATCCAGCTCAGCCTGCCCGCGCAGCTGGTTGGCGCGGCGGAGGTCTATTGGCCTGGTCTATTGTTATTGGCCGCATCGCCCCAGCTGGCCCTGCTCGCACAGCTCGGCTTGTCTCGCGTGCGTGAGTTCGACGCTGACCGCCTTGCGGCGGAACTGACTGGCGACCCGCAGGGGCTGGCGTCCGTGCTGGCAAAAATCGAGCGGGTCAGCCGCTCCTGGCGTGCCTGGCTATGGCCGGGATGGGGCAATCCCGAGCCCTCCTGCTTGCGCACGCGTCCGGCAACGCAAGAGCGCATCGCACGCCTGCTGACGTTGGCGCCTGGGCCAGCATCAGCGTTGCCACTCCGCGCGCCCCATTTTTTGCCGGAATCCGCTTTGGCGACGCGCCCACCGCGCTGGCGCCCGAGCGGGCTGTGGCGCTGATTGCCCATCAACAGGAGACGTCTCATGGCCTATCTCGACCCGTACCAACGCCCTGCGCCGGACCGCTTCGTCCGGCGCGGGCTCTTCATCACCGCCTGCATTGCCGCGCTCATGCTGCTGTGGCAGTTTCTGCCCGCCATCGAGGCATGGTTCAGTCCGCGCGAGGCAGCAGAACGCACCGTGATGGCGCGTGGCGATCTGGCGGCGGACGAGAAAACCACCATCGAACTGTTCGAAAAATCGCGCGCCTCGGTGGTCTACATCACCACCGCGCAATTAGTACGCGATGTCTGGACGCGCAACGTGTTCTCCGTGCCGCGCGGCACTGGCTCGGGCTTCATCTGGGACGACGCCGGCCACGTCGTCACCAACTTCCACGTCATCCAGGGCGCGTCCGAAGCCACCGTCAAACTGGCCGACGGCCGCGACTACCAGGCCGCGCTGGTGGGGATGAGCCCCGCGCACGACATCGCCGTGCTCAAGATCGGCGTCGGTTTCAAGCGCCCGCCGGCCGTGCCGGTCGGCACCAGTGCCGACCTCAAGGTGGGTCAGAAGGTGTTCGCTATCGGCAACCCCTTCGGCCTGGACTGGACGCTCACCACTGGTATCGTCTCCGCGCTCGACCGCTCGTTGCCGGGAGAAGCGGGCGGCCCGGCCATCGATCACCTGATCCAGACCGACGCCGCCATCAACCCCGGCAATTCCGGTGGCCCGCTGCTCGATTCGGCTGGGCGGCTGATCGGAATCAATACCGCCATCTACAGTCCGTCTGGCGCCTCGGCCGGCATAGGCTTTGCGGTGCCGGTCGATACCGTCATGCGCGTGGTGCCGCAACTCATAAAGACCGGCAAGTACATCCGTCCGGCGCTGGGCATCGAGGTGGATGAGCAGCTCAACGCGCGTCTGCAGGCGCTGACCGGCAGTAAGGGCGTATTCGTATTGCGCGTGACGCCGGGCTCGGCGGCGCACAGGGCCGGGCTCGTCGGCGTCGAGGTCACCGCAGGCGGCATCGTGCCCGGCGATCGCGTTATCAGCATCGACGGTATCGCCGTCGACGACGTCACCACATTACAGGCCCGGCTAGACGACAAGAACGTTGGAGATGTTGTGGTCTTGTTAGTGGAGCGGGCCGGCAAGACTCGCGAGATGCTTGTGGAACTACAACCGGGAGTTTGATGGAAAGTGGGTCATGGATCTGCACAGCGAAGCAGCCAAGCGACTTCAGCCTTGCGCCGAACTACGAGCCCTAGCTAGGGATGGTCTGAAGTAGCCCTGTATTTCCGGCTGACTTCAGCCACTGCTGATTTTGAAAGCGGTGAACCGATCAAAAACGATCGGATCACCCGCTCATTTCGGTGCTTTCAGCCGTCGCGAGCACCTTGCGACGGCCATTTTCCGCATTACAGGCGCACCTCTCCTGCGCTTGCCAGCAAATGTCGGCGGGCCATCCATAGGTTCGACAGGGCAAACAGCGTCACCAGTTGTGCAGTGTTCCTCACCAGCCCTCGGAAACGTACCTTGGTGTAGCCGAACTGCCGCTTGATCACGCGAAACGGGGGCTCTACCTTCGCTCGCACTTGCGCCTTGGCCTTCTCGATCTTGCGCTTGGCTTTGTACAGGGCGCTGCGTTTATCGAGCATCTTGTAGGTGCTGCGGCGTGCTGCGACCTGCCAGATCACTTCTCGGTCGGCATGCTCGGAGCGCTTTTCGACGCCGGTGTAGCCGGCATCGGCGCAGACGACGTTCTCGTCGCCGTGCAGCAGCTTGTCGACCTGGGTGACATCCGCCACGGTGGCTGCCGTGCCCACCACGCTGTGTACCAGCCCCGATTCATCATCAACGCCGATGTGCGCCTTCATGCCAAAGTAATACTGGTTCCCCTTCTTGGTCTGGTGCATTTTCGGGTCGCGCTTGCCGTCCTGGTTCTTGGATGAACTGGGCGCGTGGATCAGCGTGGCATCGACGATAGTCCATCTTGATAATATCGGGCCGCTCAACGCTCGGGTACGGCACGAAATCCAGCTCGACGATGCGCGTCCACTGGATGTCGTTATCCTGTCGTTCGTTGGCTTGTGGCTCCTCGTCGAGCAATGTTGGTGCTTCGATGCGGGTGACGACGAAATCCCGAAACTCTCTACTCTTGCGATCAAAGGGACGTGCCAGCGCATGCCGGTATCAACCAAAGCAAAGGGCACAATTACCCGCTCGGACTCGCCGCTGCTCATCGAGTAGTAGCGGATGGCGACGGGTCGCTTAGCGTGGATGCCTCGGCAAATCGTGGCTAACACATCCATCTTGGGAATGCTTAGGGCTGCGGGGGATTCGCATGGTAGCAGCGCCTGCATTGAGCCGTTCACGCCATCGCCAAAACCGAGAGACAGCGCCGACAGAACGCGCAGCGATGCGTGCTCGAACAACGGTGAGAACTCCTGCCCGATGCGATAAATCTTGTTGCTACCATCGAAGGTGATGTTATGCGGCGCAATTTCCCGGTACAAAGCCAAATCGCGTGTCGCCCCTGCCGGAGCCACACCGAAGCGCTCAATCAGATCAGGGCGTCCGATCTCACCGAAGAAATAGAGCCGAAAATCGATGTAGGCCAACCTCTCGCGCTGGACCAAACTCAAGTCCTCAAGCCGCTTAGAAAGGGAACCAAGCATGAATCATCACTATAGGGAAAAAATGAATATTTAATACGGTAATCCATAAAGTGCCATGATTATAATCAAATTGATGATAATCAGCATTAATACTTATGTAACAGCAAGAATTTATGTCTTAAACGTAGACAGTCATCGTATGGGCTGATGTTTCTATACCGTTAAATTGATGCCATCCAACTATAAAACCTTGCTGCCCAATGCCCTATAGCTCCCTCAGGCAATTTGCCCTTATCCACTGTTCTGGTCTGGGGATGAGGGATATCAGAATAACCTAACGACTCAGGGACTGGGATCACAGGCAACCGTGGCTCGTCGCTTACCTTAATTCAAATTATTTTCAGATAGATATCATTCTTCTGAACATACCCGATTAACGGCAGAATCTCACGATTCTGCCGTTTTTGTATAATTTTTCAGAGGAGTAGCTAATGAACAATTCTGAAGGTTTGAAGTCGTTTCAGCAATCGCTTGCTGGCCTGCCACAGTGGGTGTCTGAACGTATATTGCAGCAGATAAATCAGTTAACCCATTACGAGCCAGTAATCGGCATTATGGGTAAGAGCGGTGCCGGTAAATCCTCACTCTGCAATGCCCTGTTTGCCAGTGAGGTATCACCGGTCAGCGATGTCGCGGCCTGTACACGTGAGCCACTGCGCTTTCGACTGCAGGTTGGCGACTGCTATATGACGCTGATGGATCTACCCGGCGTGGGCGAAAGTGGCACGCGCGATACCGAGTATGCTGCGCTGTACCGAGAGCAGCTTTCTCGCCTCGACCTGGTACTGTGGCTGATTAAGGCTGATGACCGGGCACTGGCAGTGGATGAGCACTTTTATCATCAGGTGATTGGGGAGGCATACCGGCATAAAGTGCTGTTTGTTATAAGCCAGTCGGACAAGGCCGAACCCACCAGCGGTGGGGGACCGTTGTCCACCGCGCAGAAGCAGAATATCAGCCGCAAAATCTGCCTGCTGCATGAGCTGTTCCAGCCCGTACATCCGGTGTGTGCTGTGTCGGTCCGTCTACAATGGGGGCTTAGGGTGATGGCCGAGCGGATGATTAAGTGCCTGCCACGTGAGGCCACCAGCCCGGTGGTGTCGCAACTCCAGCCTTCCTTTCGCACGACGGTAGTCCGGGAACAGGCTCGAAGCGATTTTGGTGAAACCGTCGGTGCTCTACTCGATAGCATCAGTGCCTTTCCTCTGATACCCACACCTGTGCGGGCCGTCATTCAGGCCGTGCGCACCACCGTGGTCTCTGTGGCCCGCGCCGTCTGGGATTTCTTCTTCTGAGTATTTAATCCATCCCTGTTATTTCCCTGACCCTGTCGCCGATGCGACGGGGATCCCCTTTATTTGTTTTCCCGTTATGAGGAGTCTGCTTATGACCCGTCTGGCTTCGCGCTTTGGCGCAGCAAACCTTATCCGTCGCGACCGTCCGTTAACCCGTGAAGAGCTGTTTCGCGTAGTGCCCAGTGTGTTCAGTGAGGACAAACACGAGTCCCGTAGTGAGCGTTATACCTATATACCCACCATCTCCCTGCTCGACAGCCTGCAGCGAGAAGGCTTCCAGCCATTCTTTGCCTGTCAGACCCGCGTGCGTGACCCGGGTCGTCGTGAACATACAAAGCATATGCTGCGTCTGCGGCGGGAAGGGCAGATCACCGGTATACAGGTGCCGGAAATTATTCTACTCAACTCTCACGATGGAACCAGTTCGTATCAGATGTTGCCGGGACTATTTCGTGCGGTTTGTCAGAACGGGCTCGTCTGCGGTGAGTCGTTTGGCGAGGTGCGGGTGCCACACAAGGGGGACGTGGTGAGTCAGGTGATTGAAGGCGCGTATGAGGTGCTGGGGATTTTTGACCGGGTGGAGGAGAAACGGGATGCCATGCAGTCGTTGCTGTTGCCACCCCCGGCACAGCAGGCACTGGCAAAAGCCGCCCTCACATACCGCTTTGGTGAAGACCACCAGCCGGTGACTGAATCGCAGATCCTCTCCCCTCGCCGCTGGCAGGATGAGAGCAATGACCTGTGGACCACGTACCAGCGGATTCAGGAAAACCTGATTAAGGGCGGACTCAGCGGGCGTAATGTTAAAGGCGAACGAACGCATACTCGTGCCGTGCGTGGCATTGACGGGGACGTGAAGCTTAACCGTGCGCTGTGGGTGATGGCTGAAACACTGCTCACACAACTGCATTAGACGTTTTATGTTGCCACATTGTTATTATCGGACACCACCTGTCCGAATTGCTACGTGCTCGTGTGCCTCAATCTCCCGGTAATAGCCTGTAACCCCCGTTACATCTGGCTTTTGCAGAAATAAAAAATAGTTTCTGCGTTGTCCATACCCTGTCCGCCCCCCTGTTTAAAGTAATCACATCATTTTCAGTCAGTTAACTTTCCTGGAGAACCTCTCATGACACAGGCAGAACGCCGCCATGACCGGCTGGCTGTCAGGCTGTCACTG
>OGXH01000207.1_pt1 | contig 36759 bp, 13 predicted proteins | sample 1576241 | NCBI WGS metagenome assembly OGXH01 (sample SAMEA3541529, study PRJEB24748) | human gut metagenome | biome: human gut; feature: human-associated habitat; material: faeces | place: China | collected 2012
CGTAGCCGCAGAGAGGATAAGGGCGGCCAACATCCTGCATGGAGTGCACAGCCTGAGTTCACGCTTAACCTTACGCTTTTCGACAGGCGACCGCTGCACCCGCAAATCAACCAGATTCTGGGCGATTTCACCTCGCTGATGCTGCTGAGCTGGCATCCCGGCGAAAGCTGGCTGCACAGCGCGCAGTCACTACAGCAGCGGCTGAGCCAGAACCTCAACCACCGCGATGTGTCAGCCATCCGCGTGATGCGTCAACTGGCGCAACGGCAAAACGTGCCAGCCGTTCCGATGCCCGTCGTCTTTACCAGCGCACTGGGCTTTGAGCAGGATAACTTCCTCGCCCGGCGTAATCTGCTCAAACCGGTCTGGGGCATCTCCCAGACGCCGCAGGTCTGGCTCGATCACCAGATTTATGAATCCGAAGGCGAACTGCGCTTTAACTGGGATTTTGTCGCCGCGCTGTTTCCTGCCGGGCAGGTGGAGCGCCAGTTTGAACAGTATTGCGCATTGCTAAACCGAATGGCCGAGGATGAAAGCGGCTGGCAACTGCCGCTCGCCGCGCTGGTGCCTCCCGTTAAACACGCAGGGCAATGCGCAGAGCGCTCACCGCGCGTATGCCCTGAGCACTCTCAGCCACACATTGCGGCGGACGAGAGCACCGTCAGCCTGATTTGCGACGCGTTCCGCGAGGTGGTTGGCGAGTCTGTCACGCCCGCAGAAAACTTCTTTGAGGCGGGCGCAACGTCGCTGAATCTGGTGCAACTGCACGTTTTGTTACAACGTCACGAATTTTCCACCCTGACGTTGCTTGACCTCTTCACCCACCCTTCTCCTGCTGCCCTGGCCGATTATCTGGCCGGCGTCGCCACGGTGGAGAAAACACAACGACCTCGCCCTGTTCGCCGTCGTCAGCGGCGGATATAGCGCGAAGCAAACTGATTTTCCCCGGAACGCCATCGCGAACGCATGGCGTTCCATTGACTTTGTGAATCTTAGGAAACGGGACCGATTATGGATAACTTGCGCTTCTCTTCTGCGCCGACAGCAGATTCCATTGATGCATCGATCGCTCAACACTACCCGGACTGCGAACCTGTCGCGGTTATCGGCTACGCCTGCCATTTTCCTGAATCGCCGGATGGCGAAACGTTCTGGCAAAATCTGCTGGAAGGTCGTGAATGCAGCCGACGCTTTACGCGCGAAGAGCTTCTGGCCGTCGGTCTGGATGCCGCCATCATTGACGATCCTCATTATGTCAATATCGGTACGGTGTTAGACAACGCCGACTGCTTCGACGCCACCCTGTTTGGCTATTCGCGACAGGAAGCGGAGTCGATGGACCCGCAGCAGCGCCTGTTTTTGCAGGCGGTCTGGCATGCGCTGGAACATGCCGGTTATGCCCCCGGCGCCGTCCCCCATAAGACCGGCGTTTTCGCCTCTTCCCGGATGAGTACCTACCCCGGTCGCGAAGCATTGAACGTGACAGAAGTCGCGCAGGTAAAAGGTCTGCAATCTCTGATGGGCAATGATAAAGACTATATTGCCACCCGCGCCGCGTACAAACTCAACCTGCACGGCCCGGCGTTATCGGTACAGACCGCCTGCTCCAGCTCGCTGGTTGCCGTGCATCTGGCCTGTGAAAGCCTGCGCGCAGGCGAATCCGATATGGCGGTTGCCGGCGGCGTGGCGCTCTCTTTCCCCCAGCAGGCAGGCTACCGCTACCAGCCCGGAATGATTTTCTCTCCTGATGGTCACTGTCGTCCCTTTGACGCCTCGGCTGAGGGCACCTGGGCCGGTAACGGTCTCGGCTGCGTGGTGCTGCGTCGCCTGAAAGACGCGCTACTGTCAGGCGATCCGATTATCTCGGTGATCCTCTCCAGCGCGGTCAACAACGACGGCAACAGAAAGGTCGGCTATACCGCCCCTTCCGTCGCAGGGCAACAGGCAGTCATCGAAGAGGCGTTAATGCTGGCGGCCATCGACGACAGGCAGGTAGGTTACATTGAAACCCACGGCACCGGCACACCGCTGGGCGACGCGATTGAAATTGAAGCGTTACGCAACGTCTATGCGCCTCGCCCGCAGGATCAGCGCTGTGCGCTCGGTTCCGTGAAAAGTAACATGGGCCATCTGGATACCGCGGCGGGCATTGCCGGACTGCTGAAAACCGTTCTGGCAGTCAGTCGCGGGCAAATTCCTCCCTTACTGAATTTTCACACCCCCAACCCGGCGCTGAAACTTGAAGAGAGCCCCTTTACCATACCGGTGTCGGCACAGGCATGGCAGGACGAAATGCGCTATGCGGGCGTCTCCTCCTTTGGTATTGGCGGCACCAACTGCCATATGATCGTCGCCTCGCTGCCCGACGCGCTCAACGCGCGCCTCCCCAATACGGATAGCGGCAGAAAAAGTACCGCGCTGCTGCTCAGCGCCGCCAGCGACAGCGCGTTGCGGCGGCTGGCGACGGATTATGCCGGGGCGCTGAGAGAGAATGCGGATGCCAGCTCTGTGGCCTTCACAGCCCTGCACGCGCGCCGTCTCGATCTCCCCTTCCGCCTGGCGGCGCCATTAAACCGTGAAACCGCCGAGGCGCTCAGCGCCTGGGCCGGTGAGAAATCGGGGGCGCTGGTTTACAGCGGCCACGGCGCCAGCGGCAAGCAGGTGTGGCTGTTTACCGGCCAGGGCTCGCACTGGCGCACTATGGGTCAAACGATGTACCATCACTCAACGGCGTTTGCCGACACGCTGGATCGCTGTTTTTCCGCCTGTAGCGAAATGCTCACGCCGTCACTGCGCGAAGCGATGTTTAACCCCGATTCGGCGCAGCTGGACAATATGGCCTGGGCGCAGCCGGCGATTGTCGCGTTTGAAATCGCGATGGCGGCGCACTGGCGTGCTGAAGGACTGAAGCCAGACTTCGCCATTGGGCATTCCGTCGGTGAATTTGCCGCTGCCGTTGTCTGCGGACACTATACGATTGAACAGGTCATGCCACTGGTTTGTCGGCGCGGCGCGCTAATGCAGCAGTGCGCAAGCGGCGCGATGGTGGCGGTATTTGCAGACGAAGACACGCTGATGCCGCTGGCTCGCCAGTTTGAGCTGGATCTCGCCGCCAACAACGGTACGCAACATACGGTATTTTCCGGGCCGGAAGCCCGTCTCGCGGTATTTTGCGCCACGCTCTCGCAGCATGACATTAACTATCGTCGCCTGAGCGTAACCGGTGCGGCGCACTCCGCTTTACTGGAGCCGATACTCGATCGGTTCCAGGACGCCTGCGCGGGACTGCACGCGGAGCCGGGGCAAATACCGATTATTTCCACGCTCACCGCCGACGTCATTGATGAGTCAACGCTCAACCAGGCGGATTACTGGCGCCGACACATGCGCCAGCCGGTGCGTTTTATCCAGAGTATTCAGGTGGCGCATCAGCTCGGCACCCGCGTTTTTCTGGAGATGGGGCCCGATGCCCAGTTGGTTGCTTGCGGGCAGCGCGAATACCGCGATAACGCATACTGGATAGCCAGCGCCCGGCGTAACAAAGAGGCGAGCGATGTCCTCAATCAGGCCCTGCTCCAGCTTTACGCTGCCGGCGTCGCCCTACCGTGGGCCGACCTGCTGGCGGGCGATGGACAACGTATCGCTGCGCCATGTTATCCGTTTGATACTGAACGTTACTGGAAAGAGCGCGTCTCCCCGGCCTGCGAGCCTGCCGACGCAGCGCTGTCTGCCGGGCTGGAGGTGGCGAGTCGCGCCGCGACAGCGCTCGATCTCCCTCGCCTGGAAGCGCTTAAACAGTGCGCCACGCGACTGCACGCCATCTACGTCGATCAACTGGTACAACGCTGTACCGGCGATGCCATAGAGAACGGCGTGGACGCCATGACCATCATGCGCCGTGGACGTCTGCTGCCCCGCTACCAGCAGCTACTCCAGCGCCTGCTGAATAACTGCGTGGTCGACGGCGATTACCGCTGCACCGACGGGCGATACGTCCGCGCCCGCCCCATTGAACATCAACAGCGGGAATCACTGCTGACGGAACTTGCCGGTTATTGTGAAGGTTTTCAGGCTATTCCCGACACCATCGCCCGTGCCGGCGATCGGTTATATGAAATGATGAGCGGCGCGGAAGAACCGGTGGCGATTATCTTCCCGCAAAGCGCCTCCGACGGCGTGGAAGTGCTGTATCAGGAATTCAGCTTTGGCCGCTATTTCAACCAAATCGCCGCCGGGGTATTACGCGGCATTGTCCAGACGCGTCAGCCCCGCCAGCCGTTGCGTATTCTTGAAGTTGGCGGCGGAACCGGCGGCACCACCGCGTGGCTGCTGCCGGAACTCAACGGCGTTCCGGCACTGGAGTACCATTTCACCGATATCTCGGCGCTGTTCACCCGTCGCGCCCAGCAGAAATTCGCCGACTATGATTTTGTGAAGTATAGCGAGCTGGATCTCGAAAAAGAGGCGCAGTCTCAGGGTTTCCAGGCACAGTCTTACGATCTTATCGTGGCAGCGAACGTGATTCACGCCACCCGCCATATTGGCCGCACGCTCGATAATCTGCGCCCCCTGCTCAAGCCGGGCGGGCGCCTGCTGATGCGCGAAATCACCCAGCCAATGCGTCTGTTTGACTTCGTTTTCGGCCCGCTGGTTCTTCCGCTACAGGATCTCGACGCCCGCGAAGGTGAGTTATTCCTCACCACCGCTCAGTGGCAACAACAGTGCCGCCACGCCGGATTCAGCAAAGTGGCGTGGCTACCGCAGGATGGCAGCCCGAACGCCGGGATGAGCGAACATATCATTCTCGCCACGCTGCCCGGTCAGGCGGTTAGCGCCGTAACATTCACCGCGCCATCAGAACCCGTGTTGGGGCAGGCGCTGACGGATAACGGTGATTATCTCGCCGACTGGTCTGATTGCGCAGGTCAGCCCGAACAGTTTAACGCCCGCTGGCAGGAGGCCTGGCGTCTGCTTTCACAGCGTCATGGCGACGCTCTGCCTGTGGAACCGCCCCCCGTCGCCGCCCCGGAGTGGCTGGGGAAGGTTCGCTTAAGCTGGCAAAACGAAGCCTTTTCCCGCGGTCAGATGCGCGTTGAAGCCCGTCATCCTGCTGGCGAGTGGCTGCCGCTATCGCCCGCCGCGCCTCTTCCTGCGCCGCAAACGCATTATCAATGGCGCTGGACGCCCCTCAACGTCGCCAGCATTGACCATCCGCTTACCTTTAGCTTCAGCGCCGGTACGCTTGCGCGCAGCGACGAGCTGGCGCAATACGGCATCATTCACGATCCGCACGCCTCTTCACGACTGATGATTGTTGAGGAGAGCGAGGATACGCTGGCCTTAGCGGAGAAAGTGATAGCAGCGCTCACCGCCAGCGCAGCCGGATTGATTGTGGTTACTCGCCGCGCGTGGCGAGTCGAGGAAAATGAAGCACTCTCTGCATCCCATCACGCGCTATGGGCCTTGCTTCGCGTCGCGGCCAACGAACAGCCGGAACGGTTGCTTGCCGCCATCGATCTCGCCGAAAACACCCCGTGGGAAACGCTGCATCAAGGGTTGAGCGCAGTCTCACTATCACAGCGCTGGCTCGCCGCACGGGGTGACACCCTTTGGCTCCCTTCACTGTCGCCCAATACGGGATGCGCCGCTGAATTACCGGCAAACGTGTTTACCGGCGATAGCCGCTGGCATCTGGTGACCGGAGCGTTTGGCGGATTAGGCCGCCTTGCCGTGAACTGGCTCAGAGAAAAAGGGGCGCGACGCATCGCCCTGCTGGCGCCGCGCGTGGATGAGTCATGGCTACGCGACGTGGAGGGCGGGCAGACGCGCGTCTGCCGTTGTGATGTGGGCGATGCCGGGCAACTGGCCACGGTTCTTGACGATCTGGCGGCCAACGGCGGCATTGCCGGAGCGATTCATGCCGCTGGCGTATTGGCTGACGCGCCCTTGCAGGAGCTTGATGACCACCAGCTGGCTGCCGTTTTCGCGGTAAAAGCGCAGGCGGCAAGCCAGCTGTTGCAAACCCTGCGCAACCACGACGGACGCTATCTTATTCTCTACTCTTCCGCTGCCGCCACCCTCGGCGCGCCGGGTCAGAGCGCCCATGCGCTGGCCTGCGGCTACCTGGACGGGCTGGCCCAGCAGTTTTCCACCCTTGATGCGCCGAAAACGCTCTCTGTCGCCTGGGGCGCATGGGGAGAAAGCGGTCGGGCGGCCACGCCGGAAATGCTGGCGACGCTCGCCAGCCGAGGTATGGGCGCGTTAAGCGATGCCGAAGGCTGCTGGCACCTGGAACAGGCGGTGATGCGCGGCGCCCCGTGGCGACTGGCGATGCGCGTTTTTACCGACAAAATGCCCCCGTTACAACAGGCTCTGTTTAACATCAGCGCCACAGAAAAAGCCGCAACGCCGGTCATTCCTCCTGCTGATGACAACGCCTTTAACGGCAGCCTGAGCGATGAAACAGCGGTGATGGCATGGCTGAAAAAGCGGATTGCGGTTCAGCTAAGGCTGAGCGATCCGGCGTCACTGCATCCAAACCAGGATCTGTTGCAACTCGGCATGGACTCGCTGCTCTTCCTTGAACTCAGTAGCGATATTCAGCACTACCTGGGCGTACGCATCAATGCGGAACGGGCGTGGCAGGATCTGTCTCCTCATGGACTCACGCAGCTTATCTGTTCTAAGCCAGAGGCGACGCCTGCCGCTTCGCAGCCGGAAGTGTTGCGGCACGACGCCGACGAGCGTTATGCGCCCTTCCCTTTGACGCCCATTCAGCACGCCTACTGGCTGGGGCGAACCCACCTCATTGGCTATGGCGGCGTCGCCTGTCACGTCCTGTTTGAGTGGGATAAACGCCACGATGAGTTCGATCTCGCCATACTGGAGAAAGCATGGAACCAGCTCATCGCACGCCACGATATGTTGCGTATGGTGGTTGATGCCGACGGGCAGCAGCGAATCCTGGCGACAACGCCGGAGTATCACATCCCGCGTGACGATCTGCGCGCGCTTTCCCCGGAAGAACAGCGCATCGCGCTGGAAAAACGGCGGCATGAACTGAGCTATCGCGTTTTGCCTGCCGACCAGTGGCCTCTTTTTGAGCTGGTGGTCAGCGAAATCGACGATTGCCATTACCGTCTGCATATGAACCTCGACCTTTTGCAGTTTGATGTGCAGAGTTTTAAAGTCATGATGGACGACCTGGCGCAGGTCTGGCGCGGTGAAACGCTGGCGCCGCTCGCTATTACCTTCCGTGATTATGTGATGGCTGAACAGGCGCGCCGACAGACATCGGCATGGCACGATGCCTGGGATTACTGGCAGGAAAAACTGCCGCAACTGCCCTTAGCGCCAGAGCTGCCGGTGGTTGAGACGCCCCCGGAAACGCCACACTTCACCACCTTCAAATCGACGATCGGCAAGACAGAATGGCAGGCCGTGAAACAGCGCTGGCAGCAGCAAGGCGTCACACCGTCTGCCGCGCTGCTCACGCTGTTTGCCGCTACCCTTGAGCGCTGGAGCCGTACCACAACATTTACGCTGAACCTGACGTTCTTCAATCGCCAGCCGATCCATCCGCAAATCAACCAGTTGATTGGTGATTTTACCTCCGTCACGCTGGTTGATTTTAACTTCTCAGCGCCGGTGACGTTGCAAGAGCAGATGCAACAGACCCAACAGCGCCTCTGGCAAAACATGGCGCACAGTGAAATGAACGGTGTTGAGGTGATCCGTGAGCTGGGCCGCCTGCGCGGATCACAACGTCAACCGCTGATGCCGGTAGTGTTTACCAGTATGCTGGGGATGACGCTGGAAGGCATGACTATCGATCAGGCGATGAGCCATCTGTTCGGCGAACCCTGCTATGTATTCACGCAAACGCCGCAGGTCTGGCTGGATCATCAGGTCATGGAGAGCGACGGCGAGTTGATGTTTAGCTGGTACTGCATGGACAACGTGCTGGAACCCGGCGCTGCCGAGGCGATGTTTAATGACTATTGCGCCATCCTGCAAGCCGTCATCGCCGCCCCTGAAAGCCTGAAGACTCTCGCCAGCGGCATCGCCGGGCACATTCCCCGCCGACGCTGGCCGCTGAACGCGCAGGCGGACTACGACCTGCGGGATATTGAGCAGGCGACGCTCGAATACCCCGGCATCCGGCAGGCCAGAGCGGAAATAACCGAACAGGGCGCGTTGACGCTGGATATCGTGATGGCCGACGATCCGTCGCCATCAGCGGCGATGCCTGATGAGCACGAACTTACCCAACTGGCGCTGCCGTTGCCTGAGCAGGCGCAGCTTGATGAGCTGGAGGCGACCTGGCGCTGGCTGGAGGCGCGTGCGCTACAGGGGATCGCGGCTACGCTAAATCGTCACGGCCTGTTTACCACGCCGGAGATCGCCCATCGCTTTAGCGCAATAGTACAGGCGCTGTCCGCGCAAGCGTCTCACCAGCGTCTGCTGCGCCAGTGGCTACAGTGTCTGACGGAAAGAGAGTGGTTAATCCGCGAAGGTGAAAGCTGGCGCTGCCGCATTCCGCTCAGCGAGATTCCTGAGCCTCAGGAAGCGTGCCCGCAAAGCCAATGGAGCCAGGCGCTGGCGCAGTATCTGGAACCCTGCATCGCCCGGCACGACGCCCTCTTCTCCGGGCAGTGTTCTCCGCTGGAATTGCTGTTCAACGAGCAGCATCGCGTTACCGACGCGCTGTATCGCGACAACCCCGCCAGCGCCTGTCTGAATCGCTATACCGCGCAGATTGCCGCCTTGTGCAGCGCAGAACGGATTCTGGAGGTTGGCGCCGGAACCGCAGCCACTACCGCGCCGGTGCTGAAGGCCACGCGGAACACGCGACAGTCGTACCACTTCACGGACGTCTCCGCGCAGTTCCTCAATGACGCCAGAGCCCGTTTCCATGATGAATCGCAGGTGTCTTATGCCTTGTTCGACATCAACCAGCCGCTGGATTTCACCGCCCACCCGGAGGCGGGTTACGACCTGATCGTTGCCGTCAATGTGCTCCACGACGCCAGCCATGTCGTCCAGACGTTGCGCAGATTAAAACTGTTGCTGAAAGCCGGCGGACGTTTGCTGATCGTTGAAGCGACGGAGCGAAACAGCGTATTCCAGCTGGCGAGCGTGGGCTTTATTGAGGGATTAAGCGGATACCGCGATTTCCGCCGCCGGGATGAGAAACCGATGCTCACCCGCTCCGCATGGCAGGAGGTTCTCGTTCAGGCCGGGTTTGCAAACGAGCTGGCGTGGCCCGCGCAGGAATCGTCGCCGCTGCGCCAGCATCTGCTGGTAGCGCGTTCGCCTGGCGTAAATCGCCCGGATAAAAAAGCCGTGAGCCGCTATTTACAGCAGCGCTTTGGCACCGGTCTGCCCATTTTACAGATCCGGCAAAGAGAAGCGTTATTTACGCCGCTGCATGCCCCGTCTGATGCGCCGACTGAGCCAGCCAAACCCACGCCAGTTGCCGGGGGGAATCCGGCGCTGGAAAAACAGGTGGCTGAACTCTGGCAATCGCTGCTGTCTCGCCCCGTGGCAAGGCATCACGACTTTTTCGAACTGGGCGGCGACAGCCTGATGGCGACAAGGATGGTCGCGCAGCTAAACCGGAGAGGGATTGCCAGGGCTAACCTTCAGGATCTGTTCAACCATTCGACGCTGAGCGACTTCTGCGCCCATCTACAGGCGGCTACGTCAGGAGAGGACAACCCGATACCCCTTTGCCAGGGCGACGGTGAGGAAACCCTGTTTGTCTTCCACGCTTCAGACGGCGATATCAGCGCCTGGCTGCCGCTCGCTAGCGCGTTGAACAGGCGCGTTTTCGGCCTGCAAGCAAAATCGCCGCAGCGCTTTACCACGCTCGACCAGATGATCGATGAGTATGTCGGGTGCATCCGTCGTCAGCAGCCTCACGGCCCTTATGGGCTGGCGGGTTGGTCGTATGGCGCGTTTCTTGCGGCGGGCGCCGCACAACGCCTGTACGCCAAAGGCGAGCAGGTTCGGATGGTGTTAATCGATCCCGTGTGCCGACAGGATTTCTGTTGCGAAAACCGGGCGGCCCTGCTGCGCCTGTTAGCCGAAGGACAAACGCCTCTGGCACTGCCCGAACATTTCGACCAGCAGACGCCCGACAGCCAGCTTGCCGACTTTATCAGCCTCGCTAAAACGGTCGGTATGGTGTCGCAAAACCTGACGCTGCAAGCGGCAGAAACGTGGCTCGACAACATCGCGCATCTGCTGCGTTTACTGACTGAGCATACGCCGGGCGAAAGCGTTCCGGTCCCCTGTCTCATGGTGTATGCCGCCGGGAGACCCGCGCGCTGGACGCCAGCAGAAACCGAGTGGCAGGGCTGGATAAACAACGCCGACGACGCTGTGATTGAAGCCAGCCACTGGCAAATCATGATGGAAGCCCCCCACGTTCAGGCTTGTGCGCAACACATTACGCGCTGGCTTTGCGCAACCTCAACGCAACCGGAGAACACGTTATGATGCCGTCCGCCTCCCCAAAGCAACGCGTACTGATTGTGGGCGCCAAATTTGGCGAAATGTACCTGAATGCCTTTATGCAGCCCCCGGAGGGGCTGGAACTGGTCGGCCTGCTGGCGCAGGGAAGCGCCCGTTCAAGAGAGCTGGCTCATGCGTTTGGCATTCCGCTGTATACCTCGCCGGAACAGATAACCAGGATGCCGGATATCGCCTGTATTGTCGTGCGTTCGACCGTCGCCGGAGGAACCGGTACGCAGCTTGCCAGACACTTTCTGACGCGCGGCGTACACGTCATTCAGGAGCATCCCCTCCACCCGGATGACATCAGTTCCTTACAAACGCTGGCGCAGGAACAGGGCTGCTGCTATTGGGTAAACACGTTTTATCCGCATACGCGCGCGGGACGCACATGGCTTCGCGATGCGCAGCAGCTGCGTCGCTGCCTGGCTAAGACGCCGCCGGTAGTCCACGCCACCACCAGCCGACAGTTGCTCTACTCCACTCTGGATTTGTTGTTGCTGGCTCTGGGCGTTGATGCCGCCGCCGTGGAGTGCGACGTGGTTGGCAGCTTTAGCGATTTTCACTGTCTGAGACTCTTCTGGCCGGAGGGAGAAGCCTGCCTGCTGCTTCAGCGCTATCTCGATCCTGACGATCCAGATATGCATAGCCTTATCATGCACCGCCTGCTGCTGGGCTGGCCGGAAGGTCATCTTTCGCTGGAGGCGAGCTACGGCCCCGTCATCTGGTCATCCAGCCTGTTTGTCGCAGACCATCAGGAGAACGCCCACAGCCTCTACCGCAGACCGGAGATCCTGCGCGATCTGCCGGGTCTGATGCGCAGCGCGGCGCCCCTGAGCTGGCGCGACTGCTGCGAAACCGTCGGGCCGGAGGGCGTCAGCTGGTTGCTACACCAGTTGCGCAGCCATCTGGCGGGCGAACATCCACCAGCGGCCTGCCAAAGCGTACATCAGATCGCGTTATCACGTTTATGGCAGCAGATTTTACGTAAGACCGGCAATGCGGAGATCAGACGCCTGACGCCGCCGCACCACGACCGGTTAGCCGGTTTCTACAACGATGATGATAAGGAGGCGCTGTGACGCAATCTGCAATGTGCATCCCGCTGTGGCCCGCCCGGAACGGCAATACTGCGCATCTGGTCATGTGCCCTTTCGCTGGCGGCAGCAGTAGCGCGTTTCGCCACTGGCAAGCTGAGCAACTGGCTGATTGCGCGCTTTCTCTGGTGACCTGGCCGGGGCGCGATCGCCTTCGCCATCTGGAACCGCTCAGAAGCATTACACAACTGGCGGCACTGCTGGCGAACGAGCTGGAAGCATCCGTATCGCCTGACACGCCGCTTTTACTCGCCGGGCACAGCATGGGGGCGCAGGTGGCGTTTGAAACCTGCCGACTTCTGGAGCAACGGGGGCTTGCGCCACAAGGACTGATTATTTCCGGGTGCCATGCCCCGCATCTGCATTCTGAACGCCAGCTCAGCCATCGCGATGATGCCGACTTTATCGCTGAGCTGATAGACATTGGCGGATGTTCTCCTGAACTGCGGGAAAACCAGGAATTAATGTCGCTGTTTCTTCCTCTTCTGCGCGCTGATTTTTACGCCACCGAGAGCTATCACTACGACTCGCCCGACGTCTGTCCGCCGCTGCGCACGCCTGCGCTGTTATTGTGCGGCAGCCACGATCGCGAAGCCTCCTGGCAGCAGGTCGATGCCTGGCGTCAGTGGCTGAGCCACGTTACAGGCCCGGTGGTGATTGACGGCGATCATTTCTATCCCATTCAACAAGCCCGGTCCTTTTTTACGCAGATTGTCCGCCATTTTCCCCACGCATTTTCTGCAATGACCGCGTGGCAAAAACAGCCCAGTACTTCAGAAAGGTGACGCATGAATTCTTCCTTTGAATCTCTGATTGAACAGTATCCCTTACCCATTGCCGAACAGTTGCGCCACTGGGCGGCCCGTTATGCCTCGCGAATTGCCGTCGTTGATGCAAAGGGGTCGTTAACCTACAGCGCGCTTGATGCACAAGTTGACGAACTTGCCGCAGGTCTGTCATCACTGGGTTTGCGTTCGGGGGAGCATGTAATTGTGCAGCTTCCCAACGACAACGCGTTTGTTACCCTGCTGTTCGCCTTGTTAAGACTGGGCGTTATCCCCGTGCTGGCGATGCCCTCGCAACGGGCGCTGGATATCGACGCGCTGATTGAGCTGGCGCAACCCGTCGCTTACGTTATTCACGGGGAAAACCACGCAGAGCTGGCCCGACAGATGGCGCACAAACACGCCTGCTTGCGTCATGTTCTGGTCGCTGGAGAGACCATGAGCGACGATTTTACGCCGCTCTTCTCCCTTCACGGTGAGCGACAGGCATGGCCGCAGCCTGATGTTTCCACCACCGCGTTGTTGTTGCTCTCAGGCGGCACAACCGGCACGCCCAAACTCATCCCGCGCCGACATGCCGACTATAGCTATAACTTCAGCGCTTCTGCTGAACTGTGCGGCATCAGCCAACAGAGCGTGTATCTCGCCGTCCTCCCGGTGGCGCATAACTTTCCGCTGGCCTGCCCCGGTATTCTGGGAACGCTTGCCTGCGGCGGAAAAGTGGTGCTGACCGACAGCGCCAGCTGTGATGAGGTGATGCCTTTAATCGCGCAGGAAAGAGTGACTCACGTCGCCCTGGTTCCGGCGCTGGCGCAATTATGGGTGCAGGCCAGGGAGTGGGAAGACAGCGACCTTTCGTCGCTGCGCGTCATTCAGGCAGGCGGCGCCCGGCTCGACCCGACGCTTGCTGAGCAGGTTATCGCCACCTTTGACTGTACCCTGCAACAGGTTTTCGGTATGGCGGAAGGCCTGCTCTGTTTTACCCGGCTGGACGATCCGCATGCCACCATTCTCCACAGCCAGGGGCGCCCGTTGTCCCCTCTGGATGAAATCCGCATCGTTGATCAAGACGAGAACGACGTCGCGCCGGGCGAAACCGGGCAATTGTTAACGCGCGGCCCTTATACCATTTCGGGCTATTACCGCGCCCCTGCCCACAACGCGCAGGCCTTTACCGCGCAAGGGTTTTACCGCACAGGCGACAATGTCAGGCTGGATGAGGTGGGGAACCTGCACGTTGAGGGACGCATAAAAGAGCAGATCAACCGCGCCGGAGAAAAAATAGCCGCGGCTGAAGTGGAATCGGCACTGCTGCGCTTAGCGGAAGTGCAAGATTGCGCGGTGGTCGCCGCGCCGGACACGCTGCTTGGCGAGCGGATTTGCGCGTTTATCATCGCGCAGCAGGTGCCAACTGACTATCAGCAGTTGCGTCAACAACTGACCCGTATGGGGCTCAGCGCGTGGAAAATTCCTGACCAAATCGAGTTTCTGGACCACTGGCCGCTCACCGCCGTCGGCAAGATAGACAAAAAACGCCTGACGGCTCTCGCCGTCGACCGTTATCGCCATTCTGCCCAATAAGCGCAAACCGACCCGAAACAGGTTGAAATAAACCCGTTTCGGGTAGCACCACTATTAGAAATAGTTATCATTTTCAATTCACCATTGTCGGTATTTTTGGCGTTTCGCCGTCTTACAGGGACTCACAACAATGAAAATGACACGGCTTTATCCTCTGGCCTTGGGGGGATTATTGCTCCCCGCCATTGCTAATGCCCAGACTTCACAGCAAGACGAAAGCACGCTGGTGGTTACCGCCAGTAAACAATCTTCCCGCTCGGCATCAGCCAACAACGTCTCGTCTACTGTTGTCAGCGCGCCGGAATTAAGCGACGCCGGCGTCACCGCCAGCGACAAACTCCCCAGAGTCTTGCCCGGGCTCAATATTGAAAATAGCGGCAACATGCTTTTTTCGACGATCTCGCTACGCGGCGTCTCTTCAGCGCAGGACTTCTATAACCCCGCCGTCACCCTGTATGTCGATGGCGTCCCTCAGCTTTCCACCAACACCATCCAGGCGCTTACCGATGTGCAAAGCGTGGAGTTGCTGCGAGGCCCACAGGGAACGTTATATGGCAAAAGCGCTCAGGGCGGGATCATCAACATCGTCACCCAGCAGCCGGACAGCACGCCGCGCGGCTATATTGAAGGCGGCGTCAGTAGCCGCGACAGTTATCGAAGTAAGTTCAACCTGAGCGGCCCCATTCAGGATGGCCTGCTGTACGGCAGCGTCACCCTGTTACGCCAGGTTGATGACGGCGACATGATTAACCCCGCGACGGGAAGCGATGACTTAGGCGGCACCCGCGCCAGCATAGGGAATGTGAAACTGCGTCTGGCGCCGGACGATCAGCCCTGGGAAATGGGCTTTGCCGCCTCACGCGAATGTACCCGCGCCACCCAGGACGCCTATGTGGGATGGAATGATATTAAGGGCCGTAAGCTGTCGATCAGCGATGGTTCACCAGACCCGTACATGCGGCGCTGCACTGACAGCCAGACCCTGAGTGGGAAATACACCACCGATGACTGGGTTTTCAACCTGATCAGCGCCTGGCAGCAGCAGCATTATTCGCGCACCTTCCCTTCCGGTTCGTTAATCGTCAATATGCCTCAGCGCTGGAATCAGGATGTGCAGGAGCTGCGCGCCGCAACCCTGGGCGATGCGCGTACCGTTGATATGGTGTTTGGGCTGTACCGGCAGAACACCCGCGAGAAGTTAAATTCAGCCTACGACATGCCGACAATGCCTTATTTAAGCAGTACCGGCTATACCACCGCTGAAACGCTGGCCGCATACAGTGACCTGACCTGGCATTTAACCGATCGTTTTGATATCGGCGGCGGCGTGCGCTTCTCGCATGATAAATCCAGTACACAATATCACGGCAGCATGCTCGGCAACCCGTTTGGCGACCAGGGTAAGAGCAATGACGATCAGGTGCTCGGGCAGCTATCCGCAGGCTATATGCTGACCGATGACTGGAGAGTGTATACCCGTGTAGCCCAGGGATATAAACCTTCCGGGTACAACATCGTGCCTACTGCGGGTCTTGATGCCAAACCGTTCGTCGCCGAGAAATCCATCAACTATGAACTTGGCACCCGCTACGAAACCGCTGACGTCACGCTGCAAGCCGCGACGTTTTATACCCACACCAAAGACATGCAGCTTTACTCTGGCCCGGTCGGGATGCAGACATTAAGCAATGCGGGTAAAGCCGACGCCACCGGCGTTGAGCTTGAAGCGAAGTGGCGGTTTGCGCCAGGCTGGTCATGGGATATCAATGGCAACGTGATCCGTTCCGAATTCACCAATGACAGTGAGTTGTATCACGGTAACCGGGTGCCGTTCGTACCACGTTATGGCGCGGGAAGCAGCGTGAACGGCGTGATTGATACGCGCTATGGCGCACTGATGCCCCGACTGGCGGTTAATCTGGTCGGGCCGCATTATTTCGATGGCGACAACCAGTTGCGGCAAGGCACCTATGCCACCCTGGACAGCAGCCTGGGCTGGCAGGCGACTGAACGGATGAACATTTCCGTCTATGTCGATAACCTGTTCGACCGTCGTTACCGTACCTATGGCTACATGAACGGCAGCAGCGCCGTCGCGCAGGTCAATATGGGTCGCACCGTCGGTATCAATACGCGAATTGATTTCTTCTGATTATTGTAAAAGGGATACCGAAAAGGTATCCCTTTTACACCACTAGTTAAAACCAGTAACTCAGCAGAGTCGCAAAAAATATTAATCCATAGTGATTATTTAAACAATGAAATTGCGATTAGGATAAATAGATTTAACTTTCTCGTTCCTTTCTCTCCTTATACTAAAGAAATAATCATATCAAAATAAAAATTCACAACAGTGCAACATTAAAAAATACAACCAACAAACAATCCTATATACAAGGCACATCTCCAGAATATAAAAGCACAGACAAACAACCTAAAAAAACAACCCCATACATATAAATTATTTTATAGGTAAAATAGATTATATATTCTCATAGCTACCATAAACTATACTAGCCTGAACTATATTTATTCTGCTGCAATCAATGCATACATAACACAAATATCACTCAGGTACACTACTCAAACCACGCTGGGATTTTTCCTCAAGTTATAATCATCACCCCGAAAATCATTCGGCATTTACTCATTAAATAGTCACCCCATAGGCCTGTACATGTTTACTCAGAAATATACATCCTTTTCTCTGTCATAAACCCTCTGATTAATCATAAATAAATACTTGTGACACCAATCTTTTTCCTTAACGGAACGAATTGTTGTGTAGAAGGAGATAATATTATGTCAAAAAAATATCAGCCATTGCTTATAACTCATTATATGTCAACATGGGTCACTATAACGGAAGCAGTTGAGATCACTACCAAAGCCATAAAACAAAAAATTACTCCTAGCGATATTTATCGTCATGCCTTGAGTGGCAACATCCTACTATTGGTCTATTTCCAGTCTCCTGTGATACTTAAGAAGATACAAACTTTTAATGGAAAAATAAAATTCAGGCAGTTTGTGGGAGACCTACTTGATAAACTATGCATGCTTGACAGGGACGGTTTTATTTATGGTCAAAATTTAAGACTCTGTACAGAAGCCAGATATATTTGTCCTGTGCAACAAATTATAGATACCCCCCTGTTACGCAAACTCAACCAGTTTCGTACGTTTGTTCGTAATGTCCGCCCGGGTGATGAACTGGATGTCCCGGCACAAGTTAGTGAAAAAAATTTAACCCCGCCGCCGGGTAACAGCAGTGGCAACCTTGAGCAACAGATAGCCAGCACTTCACAGCTAATTGGATCTCTGCTCGCCGAAGATATGAACAGCGAGCAAGCGGCAAATATGGCGCGTGGATGGGCCTCTTCTCAGGCTTCAGGCGCAATGACAGACTGGTTAAGCCGCTTCGGTACCGCAAGAATCACGCTGGGCGTGGATGAAGATTTTAGCCTGAAGAACTCCCAGTTCGATTTTCTCCATCCGTGGTATGAAACGCCTGATAATCTCTTTTTCAGTCAGCATACTCTCCATCGTACTGACGAGCGTACGCAGATTAACAACGGCTTAGGTTGGCGTCATTTCACTCCCACATGGATGTCGGGCATCAACTTCTTTTTCGACCACGATCTTAGCCGTTACCACTCCCGCGCCGGCATTGGCGCGGAGTACTGGCGCGACTATCTAAAATTAAGCAGTAACGGCTATTTGCGACTGACCAACTGGCGCAGCGCACCTGAACTGGACAACGATTATGAAGCACGCCCGGCCAATGGCTGGGATGTACGCGCAGAAGGCTGGCTACCCGCCTGGCCGCACCTTGGCGGTAAACTGGTCTATGAACAGTATTATGGCGATGAAGTGGCCCTGTTCGATAAAGACGATCGGCAAAGTAATCCTCATGCCATAACCGCTGGACTTAACTATACCCCCTTCCCGCTGATGACCTTCAGCGCGGAGCAACGCCAGGGTAAACAGGGCGAAAATGACACCCGTTTTGCCGTCGATTTTACCTGGCAACCTGGCAGCGCAATGCAGAAACAGCTTGACCCGAATGAAGTCGCTGCACGGCGTAGCCTTGCAGGCAGCCGTTATGATCTGGTGGATCGCAACAACAATATCGTTCTGGAATATCGCAAAAAAGAACTAGTTCGCCTGACCCTGACAGACCCCGTGACAGGGAAGTCAGGAGAAGTGAAATCACTGGTTTCGTCGCTACAAACCAAATATGCCCTGAAAGGCTATAACGTCGAAGCCACCGCACTGGAAGCTGCCGGTGGCAAAGTGGTCACAACGGGTAAAGATATTCTGGTTACCCTGCCGGCTTACCGGTTCACCAGTACGCCAGAAACCGATAACACCTGGCCGATTGAAGTCACCGCCGAAGATGTCAAAGGCAATTTGTCGAATCGTGAACAGAGCATGGTGGTCGTTCAGGCACCTACGCTAAGCCAGAAAGATTCCTCGGTATCGTTAAGTACCCAAACATTGAACGCGGATTCCCATTCAACCGCCACACTGACTTTTATTGCGCATGATGCAGCAGGTAATCCTGTTGTCGGGCTGGTGCTCTCGACGCGTCACGAAGGTGTTCAGGACATCACCCTTTCTGACTGGAAAGATAATGGTGACGGAAGCTATACCCAGATCCTGACCACAGGAGCGATGTCTGGCACGCTGACGCTGATGCCACAGCTGAATGGTGTGGATGCGGCTAAAGCCCCCGCCGTGGTGAATATCATTTCTGTTTCGTCATCCCGAACTCACTCGTCAATTAAGATTGATAAGGACCGTTATCTCTCCGGCAATCCTATCGAGGTGACGGTAGAACTGAGAGATGAAAATGACAAACCTGTTAAGGAACAAAAACAGCAACTGAATAACGCAGTCAGCATCGACAACGTGAAACCAGGAGTCACTACAGACTGGAAAGAAACCGCAGATGGCGTCTATAAGGCGACCTATACCGCCTATACCAAAGGCAGTGGACTTACTGCGAAGCTATTAATGCAAAACTGGAATGAAGATTTGCATACCGCTGGATTTATCATCGACGCCAACCCGCAGTCAGCGAAAATTGCGACATTATCTGCCAGCAATAATGGTGTGCTCGCCAATGAGAATGCAGCAAACACCGTCTCGGTCAATGTCGCTGATGAAGGAAGCAACCCAATCAATGATCATACCGTCACGTTTGCGGTATTAAGCGGATCGGCAACTTCCTTCAACAATCAAAACACCGCAAAAACGGATGTTAATGGTCTGGCGACTTTTGATCTGAAAAGTAGTAAGCAGGAAGACAACACGGTTGAAGTCACCCTTGAAAATGGCGTGAAACAAACGTTAATCGTCAGTTTTGTCGGCGACTCGAGTACCGCGCAGGTTGATCTGCAGAAGTCGAAAAATGAAGTGGTCGCTGACGGCAATGATAGCGCCACAATGACCGCGACAGTCCGGGATGCAAAAGGCAACCTGCTCAATGACGTCAAGGTCACTTTCAATGTTAATTCAGCAGCAGCGAAACTGAGCCAAACCGAAGTGAATAGCCACGACGGGATCGCCACAGCTACGCTGACCAGTTTGAAAAATGGTGATTATAGGGTTACGGCCTCTGTGAGCTCTGGTTCCCAGGCTAATCAACAGGTGAATTTTATCGGTGATCAAAGTACTGCTGCCCTGACCCTCAGTGTGCCTTCAGGTGATATCACCGTCACCAACACAGCTCCGCAATATATGACTGCAACCTTGCAGGATAAAAATGGCAACCCACTAAAAGATAAAGAAATCACCTTCTCTGTGCCAAACGACGTCGCAAGTCGGTTCTCGATTAGCAACAGCGGAAAAGGCATGACGGATAGCAACGGGACTGCAATCGCCTCCCTGACCGGCACGTTAGCGGGCACGCATATGATCACGGCTCGTCTGGCTAACAGCAATGTCAGCGATACACAGCCAATGACGTTTGTGGCGGATAAAGACAGAGCGGTTGTCGTTCTGCAAACATCGAAAGCGGAAATCATTGGGAATGGCGTGGATGAGACAACTCTGACAGCAACAGTGAAAGATCCTTTTGATAACGTAGTAAAAGATCTACCGGTCACCTTCAGTACCAACCCGGCAGATACTCAACTTAGTCAGAGCACAAGCAATACTAACGACAGTGGTGTTGCTGAAGTTACCCTTAAGGGCACGGTTTTGGGTGTTCATACAGTCGAAGCCACGCTGCTTAACGGCAATGGCTATACGACGACAGTCAATATTGCGCCCGATGCCAGCAACGCGCAGGTCACCCTGAACATCCCTGCTCAACAGGTGGTGACGAATAACAGTGACAGCGTGCAGCTGACGGCGATGGTGAAAGATCCGTCGAATCATCCGGTGGCGGGGATAACGGTCAACTTCACCATGCCACAGGACGTTGCGGCAAACTTTACCCTTGAAAATAACGGTATTGCCATCACTCAGGCCAATGGGGAAGCGCATGTCACGCTGAAAGGTAAAAAAGCGGGCACGCATACGGTTACCGCAACGCTGGGTAATAACAATACCAGTGATTCGCAGCCAGTAACGTTTGTGGCGGACAAAACCTCGGCTCAGGTTGTCCTGCAGATGTCAAAAGATGAGATCACAGGTAATGGCGTCGATAACGCAACGCTAACTGCAACGGTTAAAGATCAGTTCGACAATGAGGTGAATAATCTTCCGGTAACATTCAGCTCAGCCTCTTCAGGACTCACCCTGACCCCGGGAGTAAGTAATACCAATGAGTCTGGCATCGCGCAGGCCACTCTCGCAGGCGTTGCCTTTGGTGAGCAGACGGTCACTGCATCACTGGCTAATAATGGTGCCAGCGACAACAAAACTGTGCATTTTATTGGCGACACAGCAGCGGCAAAAATTATCGAGTTGACGCCTGTCCCAGACAGCATAATCGCCGGTACCCCGCAGAACAGCTCCGGCAGCGTCATCACCGCCACAGTCGTTGATAATAATGGCTTTCCGGTGAAAGGTGTGACTGTGAACTTCACCAGCAACGCAGCGACAGCCGAAATGACGAACGGCGGTCAAGCCGTGACGAACGAACAGGGTAAGGCTACCGTCACTTATACCAATACCCGCTCCTCGATAGAATCAGGAGCGAGACCGGATACCGTTGAGGCCAGTCTGGAAAATGGTAGCTCCACGCTTAGCACATCAATTAATGTCAACGCTGATGCGTCTACGGCACATCTCACCTTGCTACAGGCACTTTTTGATACAGTCTCCGCAGGCGAGACAACCAGTCTGTATATTGAGGTGAAGGATAATTACGGCAACGGTGTCCCCCAGCAGGAGGTAACCCTCAGCGTTTCACCAAGTGAAGGCGTGACCCCCAGTAATAACGCTATATATACTACCAACCACGACGGCAATTTTTACGCAAGCTTTACCGCTACAAAAGCCGGGGTTTATCAATTGACGGCAACCCTCGAAAATGGCGATTCGATGCAACAAACAGTGACCTATGTGCCGAACGTCGCGAATGCTGAAATCACGCTGGCAGCCTCGAAGGATCCGGTGATTGCCGACAATAACGATCTCACGACACTAACAGCAACAGTCGCTGATACAGAGGGCAATGCGATAGCCAACACTGAGGTAACATTTACTCTGCCGGAAGATGTGAAGGCGAACTTCACGCTGAGCGATGGCGGTAAAGCGATTACTGATGCTGAAGGCAAAGCGAAAGTCACGCTGAAAGGTACAAAAGCAGGCGCTCATACTGTTACAGCATCGATGACTGGCGGTAAGAGTGAGCAGTTGGTGGTGAACTTTATTGCGGATACGCTCACTGCGCAGGTTAATCTTAACGTTACCGAGGACAATTTTATCGCTAATAACGTCGGGATGACCAGGCTGCAGGCAACAGTGACTGATGGAAACGGCAACCCGTTAGCCAATGAGGCGGTGACATTCACGCTACCGGCAGATGTGAGCGCAAGCTTTACTCTCGGACAAGGCGGTTCCGCCATTACTGATATCAACGGCAAGGCTGAAGTTACACTGAGCGGTACAAAATCCGGCACCTACCCCGTGACAGTTAGCGTGAACAATTATGGTGTCAGTGATACGAAACAGGTGACTTTGATTGCCGATGCTGGTACCGCAAAACTAGCCTCCTTAACCTCTGTATACTCATTCGTCGTCAGCACGACCGAGGGCGCAACCATGACGGCAAGCGTCACTGACGCTAACGGCAACCCGGTAGAAGGCATAAAAGTTAATTTCCGCGGAACCTCCGTCACGCTAAGCAGCACCAGCGTTGAAACGGATGATCAGGTTTTCGCTGAAATTCTTGTGACAAGCACCGAGGTCGGACTAAAAACAGTTTCAGCCTCTCTGGCAGATAAACCTACTGAAGTCATCTCGCGATTACTGAATGCCAAGGTAGATGTTAATTCTGCGACGATTACCAGTCAGGAGATACCTGAAGGTCAGGTCATGGTCGCACAAGACATAGCAGTTAAAGCTCACGTTAACGACCAGTTTGGCAACCCGGTGACGCATCAACCCGCGACATTCAGTGCAGCGCCATCCTCGCAAATGATCATCAGCCAGAATACGGTCTCTACTAATACGCAGGGAGTAGCCGAGGTCACCATGACGCCTGAAAGAAACGGCTCGTATACTGTAAAAGCATCCCTAGCGAATGGAGCTTCACTTGAGAAACAACTGGAGGCTATTGATGAAAAACTGACACTCACGTCCAGTCCGCTTATCGGTGTCAATGCTCCTAAAGGCGCTACTCTGACGGCAACGCTAACCTCTGCAAATGGCACTCCAGTGGAGGGTCAGGTCATCAACTTTAGCGTAACGCCAGAAGGGGCGACGTTAAGTGGCGGAAAAGTGAGAACTAACTCTTCAGGTCAGGCTCCAGTCGTTCTGACCAGCAATAAAGTCGGTACATATACGGTGACTGCATCGTTCCATAACGGCGTAACAATACAGACACAGACAACCGTGAAAGTCACTGGCAACTCAAGCACCGCCCATGTTGCTAGCTTTATCGCTGATCCATCGACTATCGCCGCCACCAACAGTGATTTAAGTACCTTAAAGGCAACGGTTGAGGATGGCAGTGGTAACCTGATCGAAGGTCTCACTGTGTACTTCGCCTTAAAAAGCGGCTCTGCCACATTAACGTCATTAACAGCGGTGACCGATCAAAACGGAATCGCGACAACAAGCGTGAAAGGAGCGATGACAGGTAGCGTCACGGTAAGCGCAGTCACGACCGCTGGTGGAATGCAAACAGTAGATATAACGCTGGTGGCTGGCCCGGCAGACACCTCGCAGTCCGTCCTTAAGAGCAATCGGTCATCACTGAAAGGGGACTTTACCGATAGTGCTGAGCTACATCTTGTTCTGCACGATATATCAGGCAATCCGATCAAAGTTTCTGAAGGGATGGAATTTGTGCAATCAGGTACTAACGTGCCCTATATGAAAATTAGCGCAATTGATTACAGTCAAAATATCAACGGTGATTACAAAGCCACTGTTACAGGCGGCGGAGAGGGTATCGCAACGCTGATCCCTGTATTGAATGGTGTTCATCAAGCTGGTCTGAGTACCACAATACAATTCACTCGCGCAGAAGACAAAATAATGAGCGGTACAGTATCAGTCAATGGTACTGACCTACCGACAACTACATTCCCTTCGCAGGGGTTCACCGGGGCGTATTATCAGTTGAATAATGACAACTTTGCCCCAGGAAAAACGGCGGCTGATTATGAGTTTTCAAGCTCTGCCTCCTGGGTCGATGTTGATGCTACCGGTAAAGTGACATTTAAAAATGTCGGCAGCAATTGGGAAAGGATTACGGCGACGCCAAAATCAGGAGGCCCTAGCTATGTATACGAAATCCGTGTGAAGAGTTGGTGGGTGAACTCCGGCGATGCTTTCATGATATACAGCCTTGCTGAAAATTTTTGCAGTAGCAATGGCTACACACTTCCCCGTGCAGACCATTTAAACCATAGTCGTTCCCGAGGCATCGGGTCACTGTACAGTGAATGGGGAGATATGGGGCATTACACGACTGACGCTGGTTTTCAATCAAATATGTATTGGTCATCTAGTCCCGCAAACTCAAGCGAACAATACGTAGTTTCCCTGGCAACAGGTGATCAAAGCGTATTTGAAAAGCTTGGGTTTGCTTATGCGACATGTTATAAAAACCTGTGATTTTCCGTTATAATTTCTTAAAGAGTGCTCCATTCGGAGCACTCTTTTTTACATTCCCTCTATAGAGCTTGCCCTTCTCTCACAGAAAATGAATAAATAAAACTGCTGCACCGCAAGAATCGCGTTCGATGTGACTATGATCGTATCCGGTGAGTACAGCTTTGATCCAAAGGCTGGTTTTCTGTGATGATTGACCAGCCTCAGAGTATTGATGACACCACCGTTCATAACAGATCGGCATTACTATGCATAAGTACTGTCTCATATTCTCGCCAAAACACTTTTTAATGCCTTTGCGAATTCATCCAGACTTATATTGTCAATTTTTTGCCCAACGACGACTGACTCCGAAACATCGGCCATTGCGGGCCATCGCGTTTTGTAATCAGCATAAATTGCAACAACGGGAGTATTATAGGCACTTGCCATATGTAATATTGAGGTGTCAGGAGTTATTGCGATATAAGCATCTTTTATGATTGCTGCTGAACGTTTAATCGAGGGTGATAAGGATAAACGGTAGACATTATTATAACAATCCACTAATGCCCTGGCTTTATCTTCACCTTTGGGTCCATGAACGATCACTATTGGCATATCTGTTTCACTTTGAATTTTTGCTATTAGATTTTCTGCAATCGATAATGAAAATGTACGTTCCTGCGAGCTACCTTCTAAATTAAGCGCAATGTAAGATCCTAACGATCGCATTTCCTCGCGCACCTCATCGAGTACATCCTCACTTAGTGGCAATTCATATATTGGCCTGACTGCTGGAAAACCCGCCTCACGCATCATAAATGCCCATGTCATAGGTACGGGAGCCCGGAGTTTCTGATCCATACGGGACGCGTTCTTGCACAAAGGGGAGAAGCAATTCATGGTTATACCAACAACCTGAAAATTCGTTTTTGCTTTCAACTGACTGATAAATAACATCGTTTTCAGGTTCTTTTTACGCATCCCATCAATGCAAAGATCCGGCGTACCGTATTGCTGTGTTATGTTCTTTGCTAAATCTTTTATTTCTTTTAATGTTGCGTGATCCTGCATAGTCATTGTGACTAATGTTAATTTAGTCTGTTCAAGTTTAAGCGCATTAAAGACTTCTAAATTAATTGTCGACGTAACAATTAAAAGATGCTTAATTTTATGCAATTCAAGCGCCCGAATAACAGGAAAGATGGCCATAGCATCGCCAATCTGATCGGGAATATGGATGACAACAAAGTCTGTTTTTTCAATATTGAAATTATAAGCTTTATAATCGTAGTAACTAAATGCAATACGTCTCAACAATGATGCTAAAAACATACCTAACCTCGCCTCCCTACTGGTTATAATGCAATGCAGTCTATCAGACTCATCAGGGTGCCATTTTGTGCATATGCGGACTTTTATGTTTCATATCTCTAACCTGTGGGTCCTCTGCTTAATCCTTAAACAACACCAGCAACTCCTGCGCTTTCATCTTCCATCGAATTTTTCATGTTGCCGCTAATCAGCCATAAAATCATTTGCAGATGCGCTCTGTCGAGGTAGTCTCATAAGGTTCGTTTATAGATCGACGGCAATGTGAGTTACCTTTTCCATACTAATTATAAAAAGACAGTACAAACAGGATCATTATGGACTCCACGCTCATCTCCACTCGTCCCGATGAAGGGACGCTTTCGTTAAGTCGCGCCCGACGAGCTGCGTTAGGCAGTTTCGCTGGTGCCGTCGTCGACTGGTATGATTTTTTACTCTATGGCATCACCGCCGCACTGGTGTTTAATCGCGAGTTTTTCCCGCAAGTAAGCCCGGCGATGGGAACGCTCGCCGCATTTGCCACCTTTGGCGTCGGATTCCTTTTCCGTCCGCTCGGCGGTGTCATTTTCGGTCACTTTGGCGACCGACTGGGACGTAAGCGCATGTTAATGCTGACCGTCTGGATGATGGGCATCGCGACAGCCTTGATTGGTATTCTTCCTTCATTCTCGACCATTGGGTGGTGGGCACCTATTTTGCTGGTGACACTGCGTGCCATTCAGGGATTTGCCGTCGGCGGCGAATGGGGAGGCGCGGCGTTGCTTTCCGTTGAAAGTGCACCGAAAAATAAAAAAGCCTTTTACAGTAGCGGTGTACAAGTTGGCTACGGTGTAGGTTTACTGCTTTCAACCGGACTGGTTTCATTGATCAGTATGATGACGACTGACGAACAGTTTTTAAGCTGGGGCTGGCGCATTCCTTTCCTGTTTAGCATCGTACTGGTACTGGGAGCATTGTGGGTGCGCAATGGCATGGAGGAGTCCGCGGAATTTGAACAACAGCAACATTATCAAGCTGCCGCGAAAAAACGCATCCCGGTTATCGAAGCGCTGTTACGACATCCCGGTGCTTTCCTGAAGATTATTGCGCTACGACTGTGCGAATTGCTGACGATGTACATCGTTACTGCCTTTGCACTTAATTATTCAACCCAGAATATGGGGTTACCGCGCGAACTTTTCCTTAATATTGGTTTGCTGGTAGGTGGATTAAGCTGCCTGACAATTCCCTGTTTTGCCTGGCTTGCCGATCGTTTTGGTCGCCGTAGGGTTTATATCACAGGTGCGTTAATCGGAACGTTGAGCGCATTTCCTTTCTTTATGGCGCTTGAAGCACAATCTATTTTCTGGATAGTTTTCTTCTCCATAATGCTGGCAAACATTGCGCATGACATGGTGGTGTGTGTGCAACAACCGATGTTTACCGAAATGTTTGGTGCCAGTTATCGCTATAGTGGCGCTGGAGTCGGTTATCAGGTTGCCAGTGTGGTTGGCGGTGGATTTACACCTTTTATTGCCGCTGCACTCATCACTTACTTTGCCGGGAACTGGCATAGCGTCGCCATTTATTTGCTGGCTGGATGCCTGATTTCCGCAATGACCGCTTTGTTGATGAAAGACAGTCAACGCGCTTGATAGCCTGGCGAAGATCATCCGATCTTCGCCTTACACTTTTGTTTCACATTTCTGTGACATACTATCGGATGTGCGGTAATTGTATGGAACAGGAGACACACATGAATAATAAGGGCTCCGGTCTGACCCCAGCTCAGGCACTGGATAAACTCGACGCGCTGTATGAGCAATCTGTAGTCGCATTACGCAACGCCATTGGCAACTATATTACAAGTGGCGAATTACCTGATGAAAACGCCCGCAAACAAGGTCTTTTTGTCTATCCATCACTGACCGTAACCTGGGACGGTAGCACAACCAATCCCCCCAAAACGCGCGCATTTGGTCGTTTTACTCACGCAGGCAGCTACACCACCACGATTACTCGCCCTACTCTCTTTCGTTCGTATCTTAATGAACAACTTACGTTGCTGTATCAGGATTATGGTGCGCATATCTCTGTGCAACCCTCGCAGCATGAAATCCCTTATCCTTATGTCATCGATGGCTCTGAATTGACACTTGATCGCTCAATGAGCGCTGGGTTAACTCGCTACTTCCCGACAACAGAACTGGCGCAAATTGGCGATGAAACTGCAGACGGCATTTATCATCCAACTGAATTCTCCCCGCTATCGCATTTTGATGCGCGCCGCGTCGATTTTTCCCTCGCACGGTTGCGCCATTATACCGGTACGCCAGTTGAACATTTTCAGCCGTTCGTCTTGTTTACCAACTACACACGTTATGTGGATGAATTCGTTCGTTGGGGATGCAGCCAGATCCTCGATCCTGATAGTCCCTACATTGCCCTTTCTTGTGCTGGCGGGAACTGGATCACCGCCGAAACCGAAGCGCCAGAAGAAGCCATTTCCGACCTTGCATGGAAAAAACACCAGATGCCAGCATGGCATTTAATTACCGCCGATGGTCAGGGTATTACTCTGGTGAATATTGGCGTGGGACCGTCCAATGCTAAAACCATCTGCGATCATCTGGCAGTGCTACGCCCGGATGTCTGGTTGATGATTGGTCACTGTGGCGGATTACGTGAAAGTCAGGCCATTGGCGATTATGTACTTGCACACGCTTATTTACGCGATGACCACGTTCTTGATGCGGTTCTGCCGCCCGATATTCCTATTCCGAGCATTGCTGAAGTGCAACGTGCGCTTTATGACGCCACCAAGCTGGTGAGTGGCAGGCCCGGTGAGGAAGTCAAACAGCGGCTACGTACAGGTACTGTGGTAACCACAGATGACAGGAACTGGGAATTACGTTACTCAGCTTCTGCACTTCGTTTTAACTTAAGCCGGGCCGTAGCAATTGATATGGAAAGTGCAACCATTGCCGCGCAAGGATATCGTTTCCGCGTGCCATACGGGACACTACTGTGTGTTTCAGATAAACCGTTGCATGGCGAGATTAAACTTCCCGGCCAGGCTAACCGTTTTTATGAAGGCGCTATTTCCGAACACCTGCAAATTGGCATTCGGGCGATCGATTTGCTGCGCGCAGAAGGCGACCGACTGCATTCGCGTAAATTACGAACCTTTAATGAGCCGCCGTTCCGATAATAAGTTCTGAACCTTCTCATCAGAAATAGATGTGAAGGATTAAGTAAGACATCTGGCAAATAGCCTGCAATCAACGCGGGCTGTTTGCTTCCTTGGGCAGATGCGAGTTTCATTATCGTCTTAATGATTTCCGCATATTAAAAGCATGTATGCTTTCAAAATATAATTATAAAAAATCCCGCCAACAACATTAGTTTTTATAAAATTAAATATAAGATTATGGCTTTAGAATATTTTTATTTCTAATAGACGAGATTTTTCCTGTTATGATATAATATGCTGAATTAACACATGTTAACGATTTACCAGTAATGTAAATAAATTTTCGAGGAGATCATTCCAGTGGGACGTAAATGGGCCAATATTGTTGCTAAAAAAACGGCTAAAGACGGTGCAACGTCTAAAATTTATGCAAAATTCGGTGTAGAAATCTATGCTGCTGCTAAACAAGGTGAACCCGATCCAGAATTAAACACATCTTTAAAATTCGTTATTGAACGTGCAAAGCAGGCACAAGTTCCAAAGCACGTTATTGATAAAGCAATTGATAAAGCCAAAGGCGGCGGAGATGAAACGTTCGTACAGGGACGTTATGAAGGCTTTGGTCCTAATGGCTCAATGATTATTGCTGAGACATTGACTTCAAATGTTAACCGTACGATTGCTAACGTTCGCACAATTTTCAATAAAAAAGGCGGCAATATCGGAGCGGCAGGTTCTGTCAGCTATATGTTTGACAATACGGGTGTGATTGTATTTAAAGGAACAGACCCTGACCATATTTTTGAAATTTTGCTTGAAGCTGAAGTTGATGTTCGTGATGTAACTGAAGAAGAAGGTAATATTGTTATTTATACTGAACCTACTGACCTTCATAAAGGAATCGCGGCTCTAAAAGCAGCTGGAATCACTGAGTTCTCAACAACAGAATTAGAAATGATTGCTCAATCTGAAGTTGAGCTTTCCCCAGAAGATTTAGAAATCTTTGAAGGGCTTGTTGATGCCCTTGAAGATGACGACGATGTACAAAAAGTTTATCATAACGTCGCAAATCTCTAATTATATTTTAAAGAAATCTGTCTTTACGGCAGATTTCTTTAATCTCATATAACCCTTATAAAAAATATAATGTTCAACTCGTCATATTGATTATAAAAAATCCCCGTTCCCAGAGAAATAATATTTATTAAAATTCCAGTTCTTCTTTTTCTGATTACAGAAGGCAAAGTGGCAATTACGCATAGTTTCCCGATAAAGACGCGATAGCGACATCCCGCATAAGGCATTTTTCTCTTTATCTTTGTACGGTACTTCATGGAACAGAGTTTTTGACCTTGCGAATCGTGATGTCTGTTGGGGGGCAACTTGCTCACTGAAGCGTGAGACTCGATTAAGCGCACGAAACACAGAAATCAAAAAACCCGGTCACTTTTTTACAAGGTAACCGGGTAAAAATAATTTTTATTTTTTAACTGTTTTGAGACTCATAGAGATGTCTCAAAACTAAAATTTGGCTCCTCTGACTGGACTCGAACCAGTGACATACGGATTAACAGTCCGCCGTTCTACCGACTGAACTACAGAGGAATCGTGAGAACGAGGCGAATATTAGCGATGCCCACCCACAATGTCAAAGCCTGTTTTTTAAATTTGAAATCGTTTGCTGAAATAATCTGCATTTTGTCGTTTATTCCGACACAACTGGCTTTTTTTCACACTTTTGCGGCTCAGGTCGAGGATATTTCCACAGCCAACGTCCAGTAACCATTCGCCAGTAAAACAGCACGGCCCGCACAGCCCAGTCGGCAAACATTCCCATCCAGACACCAACCACACCCCAGCCAAGCATGATTCCCAGCACATAACCGACTACAACCCGACAACCCCACATGCTCAACATCGAAACCCACATGGCGTAACGGGCATCACGAGCACCTTTAAATCCAGCGGGTAGCACCCATGAGGCGGACCAAATAGGCATAAATAAAGCATTTAGCCAAATCAGAATCACAACGACATGTTTAACCTGTGGATCCTGGGTGTAAAACGATGCCATAACCCCGGCAAAGGGAGCCGTTAGCCAGGCGATGGCCGTTAATCCAAGAGTGGACAGCCAGAACACATGCCGCAACTGAATCTCTGCTTGCGCTATCTGCCCTACCCCCAACCTTCGGCCTGTAATGATCGTAGAAGCAGAGCCGAGCGCACTTCCGGGTAAGTTGATAAGAGCCGCAATTGAAAACGCGATAAAATTTCCGGCAATAACACTGGTCCCCATCCCGGCAACGAACATTTGGGTTAATAACCGACCACTGGTAAATAACACTGATTCGACACTCGCTGGAATACCAATCCCCATGACTTCCCAGATAATGCTAAAATTCAGCGGTTTAAAATAGCTCTTTAACGAAATCCTTAGCGCAGGATTAAAACCAATCGCCAGCACCCACAAAATTGCAACTGCGCCAATATAACGAGAAATGGTTAAACCCAACCCAGCCCCGACAAATCCCAGTCCCGGCCAGGAGAAAAGGCCGTAAATCAATATGCCGCTAATAATAATATTAAGAATATTCAGGCTACCGTTAATCAGTAGCGGTATTTTCGTATTCCCTGCACCACGAAGTGCCCCGCTACCAATCAAAGTGATGGCAGCTGCTGGATAACTGAGTACCGTCAGCTCCAGATAAGTCAACGCCAGTGCTTTAACTTCTGTCGTGGCATCACCCGCGACGAAATCAATAATTTGTTCGCCAAAATGATGAATAAGCGTTGCCAACAGTACGGCAAACAACGTCATGATCACCAATGACTGCCGCGTCGCCACCCTCGCTCGTCGTCGATCCCGCTTACCGAGACTAAATGCCACAACGACAGTAGTACCAAGATCGATAGCAGCAAAAAAAGCCATAATGACCATATTGAAGCTGTCCGCCAATCCCACGCCGGCCATCGCATCTTTTCCCAGCCAGCTGACCAGAAAAGTGCTCAGGACACCCATCAACAGGACACAGGCATTCTCCATGAAGATAGGAACAGCAAGCGGGGTTATCTCGCGCCAGAACAACACTTTGTAGCTCTTGCGTTTAGCGTGCCAGCGAGTGCCGTGAACAACCTGGCGTAAAGCAGAGGAGATATTCAAAGCCGACCTTAATTGCAGAAAGTGAAACCACATTTCAAATAATGAGGGAGAATCAGCAAAGCTGCAAAGATTTTCGCCAACAAATTGTCTGCAAATGCAACAAACTGTTGATAGAAACGGCAAACAGTTGGGAAATTTAAAAATCGGGTTTGACAAAAGATTTTTCGCCGTTAAGATGTGCCTCAACAGCGATTCCTCTGTAGTTCAGTCGGTAGAACGGCGGACTGTTAATCCGTATGTCACTGGTTCGAGTCCAGTCAGAGGAGCCAAATTTCTGAAAAGCCCGCTTTTATAGCGGGCTTTTTGCTATATCTGATAATCAATTTCCTCTTCACTGTTTTCCATCACCTGGCGCTTGATATCCTCAACTGACAGTCCTGCATTACAAAGTTCCAGAAAGCGCCAGACATAGTTACGCTGAAGTTGTCCTCGCTTCAGTCCCAACCAGACAGTATTAGCATCGAAAAGATGCCGCGTATCCAGGCGGATTAAATTCTTTTCCTCTTGTTCACCGCTGGATTGTTCGGCAACTAATCCGATCCCCAGCCCAAGAGCAACATAGGTTTTAATGACATCAGAATCCTGCGCACTTAATACAATATCTGCCAGCAAACCTTTGCGGGCAAATGCGTCATCAATACGTGAGCGCCCCGTAATCCCCTGTCGGTAAGTGATTAACGGCCACTTCGCTATTGATTCCAGCGTCAACGGTGTAATTTGCGTCAAGGGATGATCGAGTGGAACAAGCAAACTATGGTGCCAACGAAACCACGGGAAGGCGACGAGCTGCGGGTCATTACTCAAACGCTCGCTGGCGATACCAATATCAGCTTCGCCATTTTGCAACAACGTCGCAATTTCCTGTGGCGTACCCTGGATTAGCTCCAGCCGAACCTCCGGGAAAAGTTCGCGAAAAGCTTTAATGACCTCAGGCAAGCTATAACGTGCCTGAGTATGCGTCGTTGCAATAGTGAGAACGCCAGACGTATCGTTGGTAAACAGGTCTGCAAGCCGACGAACATTACTGGCTTCATTCAGAATACGTTCTGCAATGACCAGTAATGCTTTGCCCGGTTCAGTCATGCCCAGCAGTCGCTTACCTCGTCGAACAAATATTTCGATGCCAAGTTCATCCTCCAGTTCCCGAATATGACGGCTGACGCCGGACTGTGAGGTAAAAAGCATATTCGCAACCTCTGTCAGGTTGTAATCCTGACGTGCAGCCTCGCGGATTATCTTTAGTTGTTGGAAATTCACGGTAAACTCCGGGCAGTTCAGATATCCCGTTATTGTTAAAGTCTAATGCCCGGCATAACAAATAATAAAAACCCGCATCTTATTCCATCCCGATATAACGCTTAGCTCACCAATTGCCACTGCCTTTTTTCCATCACTGGAGAACTAATCACTGACATTAACAACTCTTTCACTGCCTGTGCCTGTGGCGATAAGTTCGCTCTGGCGGGTAAATTTAATGACAAAGAGAGACTCATGGAAGGCGTGGTAATGCGTGACATCCACCCATTTACTGCGCCACATAACGAACGCGCGGCCGATTCGGGTAATACTGCAACGCCCATGCCGCTGGCAATCGCTGCGGTAAGCGTGGCAATAGACTCAATTTCACCAATGACTTTTGCCGTGAGCCGCCGTAGGGAAAAAGCCTCATCAACACGAAGTCTAACAGCACTGTAATCACTGGGGAGAAAGAGGTTCATTTGCGCAATAGCATTAACATCAACGCTTTGCCCCGGGCAATCTTGAGTTCCTACCAGGAAAAGATCTTCTTTCAGCAAAGCCTGACTGGATACCCCAGCCACAGGGGAATGCTCATAAATCACCGCCATATCGAGTTGGTGATTTATCAGTTTTTCGTTAAGCACTGCACCGCTATTTTCATGAAGATAGATAACGATCTCCGGGAATTCAGCGCGAACCGCTTGTAATAAGGGCATGGTGATAGATGACGCAGCGGTTCCTGGCGCAAAGCCAATCGAGACTTGCCCCGATAATGCCTGACCAACGTTATGCACCGCCAGTTGGGCCTGCTCACACTGACGTAAAATGGCCCGCGCATGGGTATAGAGAATTTTTCCGGCGTCTGTTGGCGTAACGCCCCGTTTTGTGCGAATCAAAAGTTGTTGATTTAACTCACCTTCCAGTGTGGCAACCTGCTGGCTGAGCGCTGGTTGTGCGATATGCAATACTTCAGCAGCCTGAGTCAGGCTACCAATATCTACAATTTTTACGAAGTATTTCAGGCGTCTGAAGTTCATGTTGCCTCCGGTTTTTAAGAATCGGCCCAAGTGCCGCCATTACTTACAACCAGACTGCAAGATGCTTGCCAGTTTTATTTTGGCGTTGATGTACAAGCTAACCAACTGTCAAATAAGAGATTATGATAGATTCGTCATTGGCTCTTTTCACCAGCAGTCGCGTTCCCCTGCCCTATAAAAGGAGGGTATGCACCACGATGGTTCATTACCCAATAAGATTGAAAGCTCACCACTTTGTTGAAATTGGCAGCAAACAAACAAAAAAATGCATTTCACCCTTTGACATCACCATGCACTGCCATTAATATGCGCCCCGTTCACACGATTCCTCTGTAGTTCAGTCGGTAGAACGGCGGACTGTTAATCCGTATGTCACTGGTTCGAGTCCAGTCAGAGGAGCCAAATTCAAGTTTTCATGCTTATCTGTACGTCTCTGTTTGTTTAGGATTCAGTAAGTTAGCGTGAAAATCCTTGCCGGTGCGTATCTGGTTTTATCTCCGTATCGGGATAATTTGGTGGTCAGATCTGAGGTCAGTTTGGTTCGATTCTGGAGTGACCCCCAAATGTCTTTAAACGATTCTAAAATCCGCAAGTTAAAACCCTATTCCCGTCCGGTAAAACTCTCCGACTCTCACGGTCTGTATCTGCTCGTCAATCCGGGTGGTTCACGCATCTGGTATCTCAAATATCGTTTCAACGGAAAAGAATCCAGAGTCAGTCTTGGCGCATATCCGCTGGTCTCACTGGCAGAAGCCAGGCAGCAGCGCGACGGTATCCGTAAGCTACTGGCGCAGAATATCAACCCGGCGCAGCAGCGCATGGCAGAGAAAGCCGCCTGCTCCCCTGAAAAGTGCTTTAAAGCGGTGGCGCTGGCCTGGCACAAAACCAACAAAAAATGGTCGGCTGATTATGCCGCCCGTATTCTCGCCAGTATGGAAAACCATATCTTCCCGGCGGTTGGTCATTTGCCCGTTGCCAAACTTAAAACGCAGGATTTCACTGCCCTGCTGAGGGTTATTGAGGATAAGGGCTTTCTGGAAGTCGCGTCCCGCACGCGGCAGCAACTCAGCAACATCATGCGCTATGCCGTATAGCAGGGGCTTACCGAAAGCAATCCGGCGCAGCATCTGGATGGCGTTGTCTCCTCCCCCGTAAAGAATCACTACCCCGCGTTACCGCTGGAGCGGTTGTCCGAACTGCTTGGCCGCATCGGTGACTATCAGCAGGGCCGGGAGTTAACCCGGCTGGCGGAGGTGCTGACACTGCACCTGTTCATCCGTTCCAGCGAACTGCGTTTCGCCCGCTGGAGCGAGATCGATTTCAGGCACAAAATCTGGACCATCCCCGCCACCCGCGAGGCCATCGACAAAGTTCGGTTTTCGGGGCGTGGCGCAAAAATGCGTACTCCGCATATCGTACCGCTCTCCCGCCAGGCGATTGCCCTTCTGAAACAGATACAGGAGCTTTCCGGCCATCTGGATCTGGTGTTTCCCGGCGATCATAATCCGTACAAGCCAATGAGCGAAAACACAACCAACCGGGCGCTGCGCCTGATGGGGTATGACACGAAAACTGAAATCTGCGGGCATGGACTCAGGGCAATGGCCTGTAGCGCCCTGGTGGAGTCGGACCTGTGGTCACGCGATACGGTGGAGCGGCAAATGAGCCACCAGGAGCGCAACAGCGTGCGGGCGGCATATGTGCATAAAGCAGAGCATCTGGAGGCCAGAAAGGCCATGATGCAGTGGTGGTCGGATTATCTGGATGTGTGCCGCGAGGGGTATGTTGCGCCGTACATTTATGCCCGGCAGCATAAGGCAGCCTGAATCAGAAATAGCGTAAATCATTAAAACCGGAAAAGCAGATCCTGATTGACCGGGATCTGTTTTTTTGTATTGAGAGGTATTGTCGCTGTTTTTGTTATTATTAATTGGGAAGCACCGAAAATTATTCCAGTAGAATATTTGCAGTCGATTGCCTATTAATAAATGCATTATTGATAGATAATTACCTTCTGTGATTTGCCTGCAAATCACAGAAGATGAAAACCTATCAATACGGGATATTTTCACGAAAATACCAATTAATACTCCAGAATATCTGCACCAGAATATCTCCTGACCCTATACTCTGAAACCTGTAAGAACTGCATCAGATATTCAGAAACCAGACAGATATAAGCCTGAAATTATTTGGCGTCCAATGATTTCAGGCGAAACCTATCAATGCATCTGTTTTCAACAGGCAGCCACCTTCCGTGATTCACATGTTAATCACGGAAGGTGAAAAGCTATCAATAATCGATATTTCCACGGAATTACCACTTAATACATCCCCAAAAATGCGCCATAAAATACCGGACAATCTTTCCTGATACAGATTATCACTGCACCAGCTATACAGAGACAAAATAATCTGCCCCCGTCCCGGGTAATCTGCTATCTTCGCCAGCGTCCCGCCGCTCTACCTGTTCAGGACTGCGCCAGTTCCTGGCCCTTTGGTTTTCGGCCCTTTCAGGCCAGGCGCTGTTACCCTTATCGTCCCTTAACCCTTATGGCACTTTCCCTTTCTGGCGCAGGCAGTTTATTCAGAAATACACCATGCCAGTCTGCACCAG
>OGXH01000218.1_pt1 | contig 36412 bp, 36 predicted proteins | sample 1576241 | NCBI WGS metagenome assembly OGXH01 (sample SAMEA3541529, study PRJEB24748) | human gut metagenome | biome: human gut; feature: human-associated habitat; material: faeces | place: China | collected 2012
CTGCCTTACAAGCAGAGGGTCGGCGGTTCGAATCCGTCAACGCCCACAGGGGTGTTTCCTTGTAGTCTTTCGGGACTGCAGGGATTTTTTTATGTCCGTCGGTCTGCTGTTATGGGCGTGAAATACGGATGCCTCTCATCCATTACCTCCCCACATGTGTGTGGAGTATCTTTCACGTTTGTATGCTGCGCCATAATAAACGCCGGAGTCGTGCTGCCTCACATATGGGTGCAGACGTCTCCGGCGTTTCTTTTGTATAAAGGAATGAAAAGCATTGCATGAACCCGGTCATGCAGTATGATGGACATAATGCATATGTCTACGGATCGCTTGTCTTTTTCTTATTCACCGCGAGCCGTGTGTGTCATATCAGCGCAATCGGTGCGGTGAGTCAGATTTAGCCCTGAAGTGTTCATCCGAACACTCCTGTGGAGAGATAACGCTCACCTGTGTCGGGCAGAAGAACCACTATTGTCTTGCCACGCATGTCCTCACGGCGTGCCAATGATGCCGCTGCCCATGCCGCCGCACCCGATGATATGCCTGTGAGCAAGCCTTCGCGCTGAGCCAGCAGGCGCGCAGTAGACTTTGCGTCTTCATCAGTCACGGTGATGACTTCGTCCACAACGCTGCGGTCGAACACCTGAGGCACGAATCCCGCACCTATGCCCTGTATGGCGTGCGGTCCTGGTTTGCCGCCGCTCAACACCGGAGATGACGCCGGTTCTGCCGCCACTATGCTTATGGCGGGGTTCTTGCTTTTAAGGTATCTGCCCACGCCCGATATGGTACCGCCCGTGCCTACTCCGGCGACAAACACGTCCACATGTCCCTCAGTGTCGTTCCATATCTCCGGACCTGTAGTGTTGTAGTGTGCCTCCGGGTTTGCCTTGTTGCAGAACTGTTGCAGAATCACCGCGCCTTCTGTGCTGTCGCGCAGCCGTTCAGCCTCCTTTATGGCACCCTTCATGCCCTCTGCCGCCGGTGTGAGCACCACCTGCGCCCCATATGCGCTTACAAGTTTGCGGCGCTCTATGCTCATTGTCTCAGGCATTGTGAGGATGAGCCGGTAGCCCTTCACAGCCGACACGAAAGCCAGTCCTACGCCCGTGTTGCCGCTTGTCGGTTCAATTATTGTCGCTCCGGGAGAGAGGATGCCGTCCTTCTCCGCCTGGTTTATCATTGCAAGAGCTATGCGGTCCTTCACGCTTCCGCCCGGGTTGAAATATTCCAGTTTTGCTATTATAGGCTGCTCCAGTCCCATTTCTTTCGCGAAACGGTTGAGCTCGAGCAGCGGTGTGCCTCCTACGAGGTCGGTAAGTCTATTTGCAATTTTCTTCATAATTCTGTAGTTTTTGTTATCCGGGTGCTAATTTACAAAAAAATATGATAACGCCAGCCATGCCGCCACATGTATTATTTCTACATATGGAGGCTTTTTTCCACTCTTTCTCCGGCTTTGATGATGTCGTGTCTTGATTTGGACTTTATGACGAGCCAAACCCCGCAGAACACAAGAACCATTGCCAGGCACTGCATGGGTTTCAGTACAGCCATGCCGGTGAGCAGGCTCACGCTCACAGCCACCATCGGCTGGACATAGTTGTATGTGCTCACCACCGTAGGGCGGAGCACCCTCTGCGCCACCATCGTGAGCAGATAGGCAACGAACGTGCCGAAGAACACCACGTAGCCTGCCGACAACCATGCCTTTGCTGGCACAGCAGACCACGGTGTGCTTACGATGTGTCCTGCCGAGAAAGGCATTATAAGTACTGCCGACCAGAGGAATATCCACTTGTTGATGGTGAATACGCTGTATCGCTTTATGAGTCTGTTGAACAGCGTAAGGTACAGTGCGAACGAGAACTGTGCCGTTATGCAAAGCACGTCTCCCCATATGTTGCCCACCTTGGCATTTCCTTCCGACGCGCTTGTCATTATCAGCATCACAGCTCCGCAGCATCCCAGAGCCACTCCGCATGCCTTTTTCCATGTCACGGGTTCTTTCAGTATGATTGCTGCGAGTATGAGTGCGAATATCGGCGACGACGTAGTTATGATGCTTGCGTTGGACGGAGAGGTCATACCCAGTCCGATGGTGAAGCAGCATTGGTTGAACACCAGCGCGAAGAGTCCTGCCGCAATCATCAGCAGACCGTCCTTCAGCGGCACGTGTTCTTTCTTTGCGAAGAGCGAGGCTGTCCAGAACAGTGCCGCGCCTCCCATGATGCGGAACGACACGAGATTGATGCCGTCGATGCCGTTCATCATTGCCGTCTTTCCGATGGGAGCCATCAACCCCCACATGACGCATGCTCCCAGCATGCTTAGATGAGCCGTCAGAGCTTTGTTGTTATCCATAATACTATATTTTTTATTGTTTCTGCCTTAATGGTGTGCAAAGTTAAGAAAAATAGAAAGATCCAATTGTCTAATGCGTAAAAAAAGAAAGATAATGTCGTCCTATATATTATATCCGCCAATCTACAGATGGCATGGTGCGTCGTATATGGATGTGTGGATGGAATTCAGACATTTCATAGCCATGGATGTATATATTGTCAGAAAGGCTGTTTTTATGAATTCTATGCCTAATAAGTGTTATTCAAATTTTTTAATGTCAAAAAAAGATACCGTGATGGATTAATTTCATATCTTTGTATAAGATATGCTGCACTCGGGAAATCGAAAGCAAGCTTTCTTTCCGCTCGTTTGCAATATCTTTGTATAAGAAAAGTTGAAACCATCACCGGCACTGCCGCACGTTATCGACGCAGTCTTCCGCCGGTCTAAAAACGCTACTAATATGAAATACGCCGATTACATTGAACAGATAGAGATTGACTCGCTATGGAGCGGGAAACACCATGTGGTGTGGAATCTCGACCGTCAGGTGAACATACTCAGCGGAATAAACGGAGTGGGGAAGAGCACTATACTTAATAAGGTGGTGCGAGGACTTGTGGCAGGAGGCGAGTTCGCCAACCATATGCTGAAGGGTGTGAGGCTAAAGGTGGTGCCGGAGGATGCCAAATGGATACGCTATGACCTCATAAGGTCGGTGGACCGTCCGCTTGTGAATGTGGAGGCAATGAGCGCGATAAACGCAAGTATAACGCCGCTCGCCACGGAACTGGACCTGCTGATATATCATTTGCAGCGCAAATATCTTGATTATCAGGTGAACATAGGCAACAGGATAATATCTGTTTTGCAGAGCGGCAGCCCTGACGCGGCTGAAAAGGCGCGGGAAATATCGGCTCCTAAGAAACGCTTCCAGGACCTTATTGACGACCTGTTCGAGGCGACCGGCAAGAAGATAATACGCACGGAGAACGAGATTCTATTTACACAGATAGGTGAGACCCTGCTGCCCTACCAACTGTCGAGCGGAGAGAAGCAGATGCTCGCCATCATGCTCACAGTCCTGGTGGAGGACAACCGCAGTTATGTGTTGTTCATGGACGAGCCTGAGGTGAGCCTTCACTTTGATTGGCAGAAACGTCTCATAGACATTGTTCTGGAGCTTAATCCGAACGTGCAGATAATTCTTGCCACGCACAGTCCTGCCGTGATAATGAACGGATGGGCAGATCATGTGACTGAGGTGACGGACATCACATTATGATAACCTTATAAATGCGCCCCTATGAGTAAAAGACTGAAAGACAACCTGTCGTCTGGCTACTTCGAGGCAGCAAACCGCATGACCTCAAAAAAGGCGCGCCGCCGCATAGTGGCATATGTGGAGAGCTACGATGACGTGTTTTTCTGGCGGTCGGTACTGTCGCGGTTTGAAGACTCCACCCGCTATTTCGAGGTGATGCTGCCCTCGCGCGTACCGCATCTTGAACGTGGAAAGAAGGCTGCTCTGATGAGTCTGCTTAACGGTAAGGTGGGACGAGACATGATAGCCTGCGTGGATGCCGACTACGACTACCTTATACAGCGTGCCACGCCTATGTCGGAGACGATAATAGACAGTCCGTACATATTCCATACATATGCCTATTCGATAGAGAACCTGCAGTGTTATGCGCCGTCGCTTCATGACGTGTGTGTAGGTGTGACGCTCAACGACCATGCCATATTCGACTTCGTGAGCTACTTCCGCGAGTACTCTCTTGCCATCTTCCCGCTCTTCGTGTGGAGCGTATGGTTCTACCGCACACCGCATTACACGGAGTTCACAATAAGCGACTTCCTGCATGTGATAGAGACGGGACACTTCAATCCATATGATACGGAGGGCTCGCTGCGCAATCTAAGGCGCAAGGTGGCACGCCGGGTGACGCAGTTGCAGCGGCATTATCCGTCGGCTAAAAAAAGCTGGCAGGCGGTGAAGGACGACATAAAGCGTCTCGGTGTGACACCGGAAACCACTTATCTGTATGTACAGGGACACCATCTTTTCGACAAGGTGGTTGTGCCTATGCTGAAGAAAATATGCAATATGCTGGTGCGTGAGCGTGAGAACGAGATATCGCGGCAGAGCGTTCATCCCACTCAGAGGAACAACGAGCTGTCGTGCTACTCTGGCAGTGTGGCTGACGTTGAGCTGATGTTGAAGAAGAACATCGCCTTTACGTCATCAGCTCCGTGCGGACGGATGATGGACGACATACGCCGTTTTCTCGGTGACGAACCGTCAGCGGACACTGAACGGAAGGAATATTCGGATAAGAATGTGCCGGGGAAGGACGGAGCGACGGCTGCCGAGACACACACAGACGGTGTGTGAGCCGTGGCGCGCATAACGGTTTTATGTCAGGAATTTCGGTGTAAGACAGACCCGTTGTTGCTTTTTTATGAAATCGTAAATGAAATGTTATAAGCGGATTTAGTGTCATTTATTTTCGCGAATGGTATGTATTGTCATTCTAAAGTGTAGCATTCTCGTGTAATATGTGATATTTTTAAAGTTCCGGAAGAGACAACCATGAATGTAAGAACATGAAAACATATGCATCCGGCAAGTGCATATTGCCCCGTGCAGGTCATTATATTTCATACTTATTCGGTGCTGTTGTAAGACATGTTGGTTGACAGTTTTGTACAGGATGGGATGAACAGCATGGATAAAATGTAGAATACAAGATGACGCAGGCAGTGTGGAAGAGGATCAAAGGGCAGCCAATGAGGTGAAGAGGCGGTTTCGGTGGTGGAATGCCCGTATCCGGATTATGACGATGTGATGGCGCGACATTACATGTTTATGACAAATCCTGATGTTTCAGATTAAAATTGTTTATTGTCATAAGAAATGCTTTTATTTTTCAAATAAAATTCGTAATTTTGCCAACGGATAGGAGACAGTGACTGTAAAGGCGGGTCTTGACAAGTCTGCTGAGAGTCTCTTATTTATGTTCTTTATATTATAAGTAATTGAAAACCAATATGTTATAAGGTTTTCAATGCCCCAGAGGCGTATCTTGTCGTTTAAATTTAGTTTAATTAAATGTCCGAAATAACAGAAGACGAGCAATGGTTTGCCATGCGTGCCACGTATGGACGTAATCTCATGGCTCAGACGGCTCTTGCCGATGAAGGTCTGCGGACGTTCATACCCATGCATTATGTCCGTCGCGGAAGGTCGCGGCGCACAGCCCCGCAGCTAGTCCCCGTGATACGAGATCTGCTGTTTGTAAGGACGACAAAAGACAGGATAACTACTCTGAAGAAAAATCTGCCCTACCTTCATTTCATCATCCGTGACTCCGGTTTGCGCCGTGAGCCTGTTGTCGTGCCCGAACGTCAGATGCAGCAGTTCATCGCCGTGAGCAGCACAGACGAGGAACAGCTTGAGTGGCTGTCGCCCGAGACGGTGAATTTGTCGTGCGGTGATGCTGTGCGCGTGGTGGGCGGACCGTTCGCCGGACAGGAAGGCGTGCTCGTGCGTGTGCCGGGCAAGAGGTCGAAATGTGTTGTGGTGGCTATTCAGGGAGTGATAGCTGTGGCGATGACCAAGGTGCATCCGAGTCTTATCGAGATAATAAATGAATAAGCAGCTGTTCAAAGTTAACAGATCTTATAAAATCATTCATATGTCATATATATCTTTGTCATCATACTATGCGTTGTTCAGGGCTTCATACAAAAGTCTCCTCGGTCGTGTAGCCCGATACACCCGCTCTTCGGACTTTGAAATGCGGCTCTTGGACAGCACACAATATGACGGCAATTAATTTAGGACATCTGCTTGGGATAAAAACATAAGATAGAAAAAACAAAACAAACATAGATTTATGAATATAGCAATTGTAGGTACTGGTTATGTCGGACTGGTGTCCGGCACATGCTTCGCGGAGATGGGAGTGAACGTGACATGCGTTGATGTGAACGAGGAGAAAATAAACTCACTGAAGAACGGTCAGGTGCCGATATATGAGCCGGGACTTGACGAGATGGTGCTGCGCAATCATCGTGAGGGACGTCTCAACTTCACCACCGATCTCACCAGTTGTCTTGACAATGTCGATATAGTGTTCAGTGCCGTTGGTACTCCTCCTGACGAAGACGGCAGTGCCGATCTGCAGTATGTGCTTGCCGTGGCACGCGAGTTCGGTCAGAACATAAAGAAATATACGGTGCTTGTCACAAAGTCGACCGTTCCTGTGGGTACGGCGCAGAAGGTGAAGGCTGCCATACGCGAGGAACTGGACAAGCGCGGAGTGGACGTGCCGTTTGATGTGGCAAGCAATCCGGAGTTTCTGAAAGAGGGAGCAGCAATCAAGGACTTCATGAGTCCGGACAGAGTCGTTGTGGGTGTGGAGTCGGAGAAGGCAAAGGAACTTATGGTGAAGCTCTACCGTCCGTTCATGCTCAACAACTTCCGTGTGATATTCACCGACATTCCTTCCGCCGAGATGATAAAATATGCCGCCAACTCAATGCTCGCCACGCGCATCAGCTTTATGAACGATATCGCTAACCTGTGTGAGCTGGTGGGCGCGGACGTCAATATGGTGCGCAAGGGTATAGGTTCTGACGCGCGCATCGGCAGTAAGTTTCTCTATCCCGGCTGTGGCTACGGTGGTTCGTGCTTCCCCAAGGATGTGAAGGCACTTATCAAGACTGCCGAGAAGAACGGATATAACATGAGTGTGCTGAAGGCTGTGGAGGATGTGAACGAGAACCAGAAGCGCGTGCTTTTCAACAAGCTCTCAAAACGCTACGGCGGTGACCTAAAAGGTAAGACCATCGCCATGTGGGGCCTCGCCTTCAAGCCCGAGACCGACGACATGCGTGAGGCAACGTCGCTCGTAACCATAGGTCTGCTGCTCGAGGCAGGATGTACCGTCCGCGTATACGACCCTGTCGCCATGAACGAATGTCGCCGCCGCATAGGTGACAAGGTGTATTATGCAGGCGACATGTATGATGCAGTGCTTGATGCTGACGCCCTGCTCATGCTCACAGAATGGAAGCAGTTCCGCCTGCCCAGCTGGGGCGTGGTGGCAAAGTCGATGAAGACACCACTTATCATCGACGGCCGCAACATCTACGACGCCGAGGAACTCAGACAGAACGGCTTTGAGTATTATTGCATCGGACGCTGACGGTTGCTTGTCCGGCAGTTTCCGGGCGTAATGTGAAAAAGAAAATGACTATGGCAAATATCGATATACATATAGTGGAGCTGGGACCGGTGAAGGACTGCGGCATGACGCTTGCTCCGGTAATATGATATACAGTATAAAAAAATACGGATGGCTACAATACAGTTGAGACATATCGGCCCGATTGCAGATAGCGGTAGCGTACATCTGACCCAGGTGATGCTCTTCATAGGCAGGCAAAGTTCCGGTAAGAGCACTTTTCTGAAGATATTGTGTTTCTGCCGTTGGCTGGAAAAACAGATAATGGTGTCCAGCGAAAATGTCGTGGCTTTATATACTCACAACATGAAGTTTCTCAAGAGTCTCAAGCAGTTCTACCGTTTCAGCGATTCTTATTTCGCAGAAGACAGTGAGATACTGTATGACGGCGATGTTGTGAGGATAGAGCTGAAAGGAGCCAACAATAATGCAAGAATACATCCAAAAACCGGTTTTGGGGATAACAGGTATAATACAAAACTCGGTTTCATACCGTCAGAGCGCAATCTGATGTCGGCGGTAAGGAACATAGATCAGTCATACCGCTCTTCCGAAAACGATGTGTTGTTCAATTACATTTTCGAGTGGAACGAAGCTAAGGACGGTTACACGGCGTCAAGTCCCAAACATCTCTCTTTCATGGATGGCATGGAGTATGTCAATGATGACGGACGGGACTCGGTGCGACTTCCCGACAGGAAAACAGTCATACCGGTTTTCTATGCCTCGAGCGGAGTGCAGTCGGCCATGCCGCTTGACGTCATGAGCGACTATCTTACCGGACTTGTCGGCAAGAATGCCAGATTCAGCTGGCATGACATTACGAAGTCGTTGAGCAGACACATGGAGAAGAACGGACATGTGACGCAGGAATTTCTCTCTGATTTCAACAGCCGGAACAGATATGAATCAGTGCAGCTTTTTATAGAAGAACCGGAACAGAATCTTTATCCGGAATCGCAGCGTAAACTGATTCTCGAAATTATTTCAGCATTGAAAAGAGCAGGACAGAACGGTGAGAAAGAAAGCATCGCGGTGATGACGACCCACAGTCCATATGTGCTTTCGGTGCTGAATGTGTTGATGATATGGACTGCAGCCGTGGAGCAAAGACCCGATGACGAGAGACTGCTGTCACTGATAGGCAGCGAGTATTTGTTGCCGTTGTCGGCATATTCCGCCTATTATATAAATGAAGACGGAACGTTTGCTGATATAGTGGATAAGGAAATACCGATGATCAGCGGCAATGACCTTGACGGTGTGTCAGATTGGGTGGATGACAGCATTGCGCAGATAAACAGCATAATGTATGGCGAAGACTAAGTCTGTCGGAGCATCTAACACGTACGAAACGCTGGTACGGTCATATGTGCCGTCCTTGCCGCTGTCTGAGAGAAATATTCTGACAGCATCGGAAGAAGGACGTAAGTATACATTGGACATATCCGGCGGAAAGAGGTCTGTGATGTTTGATGTGGACGGTAATATAATAAAAGACGGTCTGAAATGTGACAAACTGGTCTTGATAGATGCAAGTGCGGCCGGCAGCAAGAATGTGTGGATAGAGATATTTGTTGAACTGAAAGGTACTGATGTGGCGCATGCCATAGACCGTTGCGCGCAACAATGAAAAACAGACTCTTCAGTCATCAAAGCAATAAAATGATAAAGGCAAGGATTGTGGCGGCATCGTTTCCGGCAAACAAGTCAAATCCTGTTATGGAGAAGGCGAAGAAGGAATTCGCATCGCTACCGTACCGTTGTGAGCTGAGAGGACTGAAGAACGGTCAGAGAGACAAGGTGTGAGACAAACGGGACTTGTTATGTAATGCTATCATATAAAAAAACAGTGCCGGCGAGGGCAATGAGAACTTGTCCGGGGTTTGCCTGGTGCAGTTTGTTTTATTAAAAAATACTCCCACGATTATTAGTACTTATAAGACTACTTTCGACATTTGTGTTTAACTGCCCGGACGTGTCATTCTTCCAATACGTGACGGGACTTTTCAGTGCTATGAGTTTTGCCCGAACAATCAAGTCTGAATTTAAAATCTTAAACATGAAAATTATGGATATGAAGAAGTTTATTACATGGTGGACAGGAGTAAATCTGGACGGGTCCGGTGTTTTAGACATTCATGTCGGAAGCCTTGTGAGGAACATGATAGAGTGCTCTTGTAGGTTCGATTCCTGCCTGTCCACAGATTGATGAAGATAGGAACGTAAAAACATGACGTTTGCCGTGAAAACTGAGAAAGGCGCGACACACGACATGTATCAGGCACGTTAGGTTCTTATGAATACTGAAGCCGGTTGGGGCTTCATGATTGTGTTATGGAAAGAGAATGTAATGAGTGAATCAAATACAGGGAATTTAAAACAACAGACAAAGAAAGGGCTTTACTGGAGTTTTTTCAATCAGTTCGCGAATTACGGTATGCAGTTCTGTGTAGGTATTGTAATGGCACGTCTGCTGTCGCCGAGCGACTATGGTATAACGGCACTTCCGGCGGTATTCATGGCGGTGGCTCTTATTCTTCAGAATGCCGGATTGGCTGATGCCCTTGTACGTAAGAAAGATATGACGGAGGAAGATTTGTCAACCTCTTTTTATTATAGTATAGCTGTAGGAGTTTTTTTATATGTGGTGCTGTTTTTTTCCGCTCCGTTGATAGCCGACTTTTATAATACTCCGGTTCTGGTACCTCTTATGCGTGTCACTGCTCTCGGATTTTTGTGGGGGCCTCTGAGTACTCCGCAGACTGTCATAATGAAAAGACGGCTTGACTTCAAGACCCCGACAAAAATATCGATAACAACAAGAGTTTTTTCTGCCTGTGTCGGCATCGGAATGGCTTTTATGGGCTATGGCTTGTGGGCTTTGGTAGTTTCGGGAGTTCTTGCCAGTTTTTTAGGACTTATACTCAATTGGTGTGCCGTAAGGTGGTTGCCAAAGACGGGGTGGTCAAAAAAATCTTTCAAGTATCTTTGGGATTATGGTAATAAAATGATGGCTTCAGGTTTACTTGAGACGTTATATCAAAATATTGCACCGGTTTTTATTGGAAAATTCTATAGTCCGGCAGAACTTGGTGTTTATAACCGTGCGCATGGATATGCAATGATGCCGTCGCAAAATATTACAGGGGTAATACAAAGTGTTACATTCCCCGTGTTAAGTAAAATGCAGAATGATAATGAAGCATTGGCGCATAACTATCGTAGAATGTTGAAAGCTACAGCATTTATAATCTTTCCTACAATGATGATGCTCTCTGCATTGGCACATCCGTTAGTTATAACATTGGTTACAGCAAAATGGGAATCATGCGTTATTCTTCTGCAGATAATATGTTTTCAACTTATGTGGTATCCGGTTCATGCAATTAATCTTAATTTGCTTCAGGTAAAGGGACGTTCTGATTTATTTTTACGTCTTGAAATCATAAAAAAGATTATGGGTGTATCTATTTTAACGATAACATTACCTCATGGTTTGATCATTTTTTGCTGTGGTAGTTTAGTATCTTCTCTAATTGCATTGGTTATAAATACATATTATACCGGTAAGCTTATAAATGTAGGATATTTCAAGCAGATGCGTGATCTTCTACCTATCGTATTGCTCGGACTTGTCATGTTTGCTATTATACATTTGTCCAATTATCTTATATCAAATATGCTACTTCAGATTATCTGTGGTGGCATCTTGGGTGCGATAGTATATATAGGCGGTGCCATACTATTCAAATTCAGCGAACTTGATGATGTTAAATATATGTTGAAACGTAAATCATAAATATAAATCTATATGGATAACAAAATTATTACAGTTACTTCGCCATTATTACCTGATCTTGACGAGTTTAATGCCCTTCTTAAGGAGATATGGGCAAGTAAGTGGATTACAAACAACGGCTCTTTCCATAAGCAACTTGAGAAAGAACTGGCTACATATCTGAAAGTACCATATATAAGCTTGTTTACGAATGGAACATTGCCTTTGATTACTGCCTTGCAGGCTCTCCGCATAACCGGTGAGGTTATAACAACGCCTTATAGCTTTGTGGCAACGACCCACAGTCTTTGGTGGAATGGAATAAAACCGGTGTTTGTTGATATTGATCCTGCTACGGGAAATATTGATCCTGAAAAGATTGAGGCAGCCATAACACCCAAGACAACGGCAATAATGCCAGTGCACGTTTATGGGAAACCTTGCAATACAAAGCGTATTAAGGAGATAGCTGATACCTATGGATTGAAGGTTATATATGATGCTGCACATGCTTTTGGTGTAGAAGTGAATGGAGAAAGTATACTTAATGCGGGAGATATGTCAACATTGAGCTTCCATGCAACAAAAGTTTATAATACGGTTGAAGGTGGTGCACTTGTCATGCACGATGCAGAGACAAAGAAACGTATAGATTATCTTAAGAACTTTGGCTTTGCCAATGAAGTGGCTGTTGTAGGCCCTGGTATTAACAGTAAGATGGATGAAATACGTGCTGCGTACGGTCTGTTAAATCTTCATCAGGTGGATGCTGCTATTGAGGCACGTCATAAGGTCGCAATAAAATATCGTGAGGCATTGCGTGGTGTTGAAGGTATAACCTTCTTTAATGATATGCCGGGAGTAAAGCACAATTATTCTTACTTTCCAATCTTTGTTGATGCTGAGAAATATGGAATGACACGTGATGAACTATATTTTAAAATGAAAGACCACAATGTCCTCAGTCGTCGCTACTTCTATCCGCTTATCAGTGAATTTTCCACTTATCGTAGACTTGAAAGTGCAAGACCAGACAATCTGCCTAATGCACATAAAATGGCAAATACAGTTATATGCTTGCCCATGCACCATTCATTGAGTGATGAGGAAATGAATAGAGTAATTGAACAGATTGTGAAATAGTATTGATAATATTAGAATTATGAGTCAACAGAAAACAATTCTTGTACTTCCAGGAACATACTGGCAGGTACAGTTGGTTCAAAAAATAAAAGAGATGGGGTATAAGGCACTTGTTGTAAATCCGGCTTTTAATTCCCCTTGCTTTCAATATGCAGATGGATATTTACAGTCAGACATCTTTGCTAAGGATAAAGTGATTGAGTACGGAAAGAAAAATCATATTGATGCAGTGATGTCCGATGAATGTGATATTGCGATGAATCTCGTTGCTGAGTTAGGTAAGGAATTTAATGTGCCGACTCTTGATGAAGGAACTGCCGCACTTTTTACAGATAAGTATTTAATGCGTGAGTTCTGTAAGAAACATGGTCTGAGATATCCTGAATACAGATTTTGTAAAACGGAAGATGATGCTATTGCTTTGTTGAAAGAAATAAAACGCCCGATTATAATTAAACCGTTAGATAGTAATGCAAGTCATGGAGTATTCCGTTGCGATACAGAAGAAGATATCCGTATGCATTTTGATGAATCCATGTCATTTTCTCGAGTAGAGAAATCTGTTTTGGCAGAGCGTTTTATTGTAGGAACGGAGTTTACAATTGATGGTGTGAAAACTCCATCGAAACATTATACTATGGCTATAAGTGAGAAGAAACATTTTGCTTATAATGAAAGTATATCTAATGAATTGTATTTTACTCACACCAATAAAGAATATGATTATGACAAACTGCGTGCATATAATGATTCTTTTGTTATGAAAACAAACTTACAGTTTGGTTTTACTCATGCGGAATATAAATGTGAGGATGGAGATTTCTATCTTATTGAGATAGCAGCGCGTGGTGGTGGTAATATGATTTCATCTTGTATTACACAGTGGATGTCTGGTTATGACACATATAGATATCTTATAGAATGTGCCACTGGAAATGTTCATGATGAAGACTTCTCACTCAGACCGGAATATGAAAAAAGAGCTGCGGTTCTTAAATTCTTTTCTACACCAAATGGTGGAGGAGTGGTCAAGAACATTAAAGGCATTGACTATTTGGAGAATGAAAAGGACGTTAAGTTCTATCGATTGAATTTCAAAATAGGTGACATCATCAAGAATGCGGAGAATGATTCTGCAAGAATAGGCTTCTACATTGCTTGTTCAGAGAATGATGAAGAATTGAGAAATGTAATGAATAATATAGAAAACAGTTTTAAAATAATATATTAATATGGAAAAGACAATGAAAGATAAGATTATTGATTTTATCAAACGTAATCGTGTTTGCACAACAGAAGTTGCCGATTGTTTAGGGAAATCTGGTGCTCTTGAGAATGTAATGCCAATAAACCAGGGACAATTCAAGGTCGGTAATGTGCATTGGGTCTATACGCATGAGGAATCGAATTGGGAGGTACATGAGCAAGTCGTTGATACAAAAGAAAATGATATTGTATTTATAGAGGCTTTCGATTGTAATAACCGTGCAATTATAGGTGAATTGGTAACCAAATATATCATTCTTTATCGTCAGGCTTCAGCTATTGTCTGCAATGCAAAGTTCCGTGATGCGGCGGCTCTTCTAAAGGAAAAATATCCAGTTTGGTGTACAGGTTTTACACCTGTAGGATGTTTTAATCGAAAACCGATGAAAGAATTAGATGCAGATATCATATCCAGGCATCGTGCTATGTATGATGGAGCTATTGCTGTATGTGATGATTGTGGGGTTGTTATTATTCCAAAGGAACTTCATACCGAAGAATTTCTGCAAAAGTTACATCATATAGAAGATCAGGAAGATGTTTGGTTTGACCGTCTTGATCATTATAAAGATAATACATTCCAGATTGTTTGTTTAAAAGAATATTTGAAAAATAAATGAAAAAAGTATTAGTATTAGGTGCAACAGGACATTTAGGATGTTATACTGCACTTCATCTTTCCCATAAAGGATATGAGGTAATTGCGGTAGGACACAGAAGTTTTGACAATGGTTTTTTTAAAACAAAAAATATAAAATATATTGGAAATTTTTCTTTACAAGATGAGAGTACGTTCAATTATCTTCCTACAGATATTGATGTAGTCGCTCATTTGGCAGGTGCAATGCCTGCACATGCAGGTATTAATCCAAAAATATACATAGAGAGTATAACGGTAGGAATGATAAATCTATGTGAATGGATAAGAAACAAAACGAATTGTAAAAGAGTTATATTTAATACCACCCCATCTGATATTGTCGCCCACTTTGGAGGTAATCATCCTGTAAAGGATGATGTTGAGAGATCTTTCCCAAAGGATGGAGGTGATCATGCTATTTATGCAATAGCTAAAAATGCAGCATGTGATATTCTAGAACATTATAATATAATGTGTGGTATTTCTTATTGTATATTTAGACATCTTACAATATATTGTTATTATCCAGATCCATATTATTTTATTAATGGTATAAAAAAAATTGTACCATGGCGATTAATACTACATAACATTTTATCAGGAAAAGATGTTGAAATTTGGGGTAATCCACAAAGTCTTAAAGAATTATTATATATGAAAGATTTTGTGCGTGCTGTTGAGTTATCAATAGAGTCTAAATGTTGTGGGTATTTTAATCTTAGTGGGTTAAAACCTTATACATTAGAAGAACAAATACAAGGTTTGATTGATGTGTTTGGATCAAAAACAAATCCATCGAAGAAGATATATTTGCCCAATAAGCCTAGTAGTCCACAGAATTTATTGGATTCCCAAAAAGCAAAATCAATATTAGGTTGGACACCTTTATATTCATGGCTAGATGCCTGTAAAGATATGAAAATTGAAATGAAAGAAGAACCTATGGCTTTGCTATGGGGTAAAAACATGGAGATATGATATATAACAGTAATTATGACGGTTTCCTAGGGGAAAACTCGGTGATTAAAAACGTAGAGGGAGATAACTCTACAAAAATATTTGCAAATTCTAGAGTATTTAACACTTATCTTGGTCATAAATCTACAATAGGTGATTTTTCGACTGTGCGTGAATCTAAATTAGGGGAAATGACATCTATACAAAGATATTGTGATATTTGGCGTTTAGAATTAGGTCGATATTCATGTATAGGAAGGGTTTCTACTATTCAGGCTACAAAAATTGGTGCTTTTTGTGCATTATCATGGAATTTGAAGATTGGCGGTGATGATCATGATTATAAAATGCTTACAACTCATCCGTTTTGGCATAACGTAGCATGGGGCATTTCAGATGATGTGGTATTATCTCAGAAATATCATGAGAAAGAATATTGTGAACCATGTGAAATAGGAAATGATGTATGGATCGGTGCTGGTGTTAGTATTTGTAGAAACGTAAAAATTGGAGATGGATGTGTTATAGGGGCTGGAGCAGTAATTACAAAAGATATAGAACCTTATTCTATTGTTGTTGGTGTCCCTGGAAAGGTTATAAAAAAAAGATTCTCGGATAATGTAATAGAAAGACTTTTAAAAGCAAAGTGGTGGAATTTACCAATTGATATAATAAGAGAAAATCTAACACTTTTTAGGGACCAACATCTAAATGAACAAAGTCTATCTTTATTAGAAGAAGTTTGCAGCATAAATAATATCTCAAAATAAGAAATTCCAATAAAAATATGAAAACCTATATAATAATAGGTGCGGCAGGAGGGTATATTTCAGGAGCACCTATTTATCATAGAAATAAAGCTATATATTTGCAACAGCAAGGATGGAATGTGTATTATATATCTTGTTGTAGTGGAGAAATCTATGTACGTGGTTTGGAAAAATTTGTTATTGGAGTATATTCTTTTCTTTGTAAAGAGGCATACATTTTCTCGAGAAGAAAACAAAAAGAACTTCTTGATTATATGATAAAATCTTTACCTGTTTTAGGTGATGAGATTATAATCGAAACAGGTACTTATTATACAGCATACTGGGGGGAATTATTGGCAAAAAGATTGGGAGCGAAACATATAATCATGTATCTTGACGAACATAATGAAGCAATAACGCATAATCAGGCTGGATTTTTTTTATTTAAGTTTAAACGACATGAGTTAGCATGTATTACAAAAAATGCGATGATAAATATATTTTCAGAGTTTTGGAATGTAGATTTATCAAATGCAATAGAACTTTCTTGTTGTTGTATAAACTCATTAGAGGATTATGAAAATGATTTTACATATCAGATAAGAAAATCTGATTATACTATTGGATATATTGGTCGTTTGGAGAAACCCGCATTGATGGAACTTGTAAAGTCATTACAAGATTTTGTAAAGATAATCGGAGAAAAGAAAGTATCATTGGTATGTTTTGGCGGTGCAGAGAAAACAGTTATAGATAATATTAGGAATACGGTTAAAGAAATTCCACATGTTTCATTATTCATTTCTGGATATATATTCCCAATACCATTGAAAGCAATAAAGAAATGTGATATGTTTGTTTCTTCTGCCGGGAGTTCTCTTGTTTCAGCAAAAGCTGGAGTACCTACTGTAAGAATAAATGTATATTCTAATAAACCAGATGGATTTGTTAGATATTCAAAAACAGATTCATTAGTAGTGAGTAAGTTTGGTGAGAATATTATTGATTACCTCAAGAAATTCTTTATAGACGGAGATAAGCCTATTGTAAGTACATATTCATTAGAAAAAGACAAAGAACGTATGTTTAATGCTTTTAAACAGCATGATGAATTCTTAAATAACACAGTAAAAGAAAAAAACTATTATAATATATCATCAATTCATCTTACCATTAAACAACGTTTTATGAAAATGCTTATTTCTTGTTTTGGTATGAGAATATTTATTATTTTGAAATTTTTGGGTATAAAATGAAATCAATAACATTTCTGATGCCTCCTTTTTCGTATTCTCCAGTTGGAGGATTTAAAGTTGTTTTGCAGTATGCAAATTTGTTGTCTGAAGATGGATATGATATACATATTGTATATGCAGATTCAACAAAATATAAGAATATTAAATGGAGAATAAAGTATAAATTATTACTTAAGCATATTTTATTCCAATTGAATATAATAAAAAGGTCTATAAGAATATGGTTTCCGTTGGATAATCGTGTTAAAGAACATAATGTTTATAGTTTGGATTATAATCTAGTACCCAAAACGGATATATATATATGTACGGGTGTGGATACTGCACCATTTTTAAATAGATATCCTATCTCTGATCGTAGAAAATATTATTTTATTCAAGATTATGAAATATGGGGTAGAACGGATAAGCAAGTAAGGGAAACATATCATTATTCTATGAATAAGATAGTTATATCTGATTGGCTTAGAGATATACTTGAGAAAGAAGAACATATAAAATGTTTTTTAGTTCCAAATGGTTTTAATCTCAAAGAATTTTATTTAACGATTCCTATAGAATATAAGAATAAATATAAATTGTCTCTATTATATCATGAGGCTGTAAGAAAAGACATAAAAACAGCATTGAAAGCAATCGATATTGTAAAAAAAAGATTTCCACAGGTTCAAGTTGATGTATTCGGCACTCCAATCAGGCCAAATTTTTTACCAGAATGGTATCATTATTATCAATGTCCCTCTAAGGAACAACATCTTAAAATTAATAATGAATCTGCTATTTATGTTGCTTCAAGTAAAGAAGAAGGCTGGGGTCTGACAATTGGTGAAGCTATGTTGTGTGGTCAGGCTGTTGCATGTACAGATAATAGAGGCTATAAGGAAATGGCAAAAGACAAATTGACCGCGTTATTGTCTCCGGTAGGAAATGCGGAGGCTTTAGCTACAAATATAATTTATTTAATCGAGAATGATGAGGAGAGGAGAAAAATAGCATTAAATGGTCTGTCATTTATAAAACAGCTCTCCGAGGACAAATCATACAAGTTATTTAAGTCTGCGTTAAACATACAATGAAAAATATTGCGGTGAGAGACACCTCATTGGACAATGTATGTGCCATAATGATAATATATATGATTTATGGACATGTGTGTTTGTGGTGTGGAGTGAAACAAAATGAGATATTAACAAGGTGCTTGTACTTTTTTATGCCATGGTTCTTTTTTAAAAGCGGTATGTTTTTTAGAGAAGAACCGGTAAGGCAAACTTTATTAAAGGGAATAAAACGGCTCGTAGTTCCATATATAATTTTTTCAATTATTGGGCAATTTGTATTTTGGATTATGTGGATATTGCAAGGGCGTGAAGTAAATATCGATTACATCTTAAGCCCTTTAAGGACCTTATTACATGAAGGAGCGGTTGTGGGAAATTCTCCTTTGTGGTTTTTATTCACATTGTTCTTGGTCAGGTTGATTTTTATTATTATATATAAAAGGACAAAGAAAATAGTAATGGTTATAACTTTTTTAAGTGTTGTTGTACCGTTTGTTTTGTGCCTTAATAAATTTCATGATTTTTATTACATCTCCAACGTTTGTAGCGGATTGTTTTTTTATATAATGGGATTTTATTTAAAAGACAAGCAATATGAAATGAAATATATGGTTCTAGGACTGTTATTTTATTTGTTGTATGTAATTTATTACCCTTCTTACTTTGATTTTAGATCAAACCAGATTAATCCTTCGTTCTATATTTTATGTTTTTTATCATGTATTGGCGGCATTATTGTTTATAACAATATATTTAAGAGACTTTTTTCTAATTTTAAAATATTAGAGTATATTGGCAGGAACTCTATGTCGTATTACGTTTTACATTGGATTGTCTTGGGAGTAATGTCTATTTTATTTAAGTATATATTAAATTTTGAAGACGGTTATCTGCTTTTTAGTATATATCTTATTTCAAATATATTACTGTTGCCGTTATTGGATGTGTTTATAAGTAAGAAGTTTAAATGGGTTCTTGGTAAATAAAGATTGTCAAATCATGAATAATTATTCTTTGGATAACATTTTTGGATTGCAGAATCGAAAATTATATATGGGAATATCCATATTATGGATAATATGCTACCATTTTTATCTTGTCACACAATCTTTTTTTGATGAAAACCTTTACTTCCTCAAGTTATTGTTTAGAAATGGTTATGTGGGTGTAGATGTGTTTTTTATATTATCCTCTTATGGATTGTGTTGTTCTTTAGAGCGTAGCTCAATAAGAAAATACTATAAAAAAAGATTCTTTAGAATAATTCCAATTTATGTTATATTTTTAGTGGTTTGTAAATTCTTATTGCATATTGATAAAGGTTTCTTTTATGATAGTTTTTTACAGATGAGTAGCCTTTCTATATTTAATACACAATTTACGAAACCTGTAAGTATGGGTGGCGAATGGTTTGTTCCTGCGATTATAAATCTTTACATAGTATTCCCGATTATATATAAAGTAATAAAGTTAATTCTTAATAAATACAGCTATGGTGGATACGTTGTAATTATTTTAAGTATTTTATCGACTGAATTTTTAAGAAATTACATTTCTCCTAATTATGTTGTACGTTTTCCTATTATCGTGTGTGGTGTTTTAACATATTTATATCTGAAAAAAGGTGACTATAAAAAATTATGCCATGTATATTTTCTTATGATCATTTTTGCATTTATTATGGTAAGAACTAATGTAATTTTGTCTCTTATAGTTCCAATTGTTTTAAAATGTTTGAATGACATGGATTTTAAATCAGATAACAGGTTACTTGACTTTTGTGGAACAATAAGTTTTGAATTGTATTTATCCCATGTTATTCCAATGAACTTTTGTTCTGATAAAAACATCTTACATTCTTTTGCTATAATGTTTTTTGGTACATTGATTCTATGTTTTGTTTTTGTAAAGGTGAATTCTCTTGTGAGGAAATTTAATTAATATGAGATATACATTTTTATTGCCCGCCTATAAAAAATCTTTTTTAGATAAGGCTATTCGTAGTATATTAAACCAGACATATACGGATTTCAAAATCATAATAAGTGATGATTGCTCTCCAGAAGATTTATATTCAGTTGTAAAAGAATTTTCTGACGATACACGCTTGACATATAGACGAAATGAAAAAAACATTGGAGGAACAAGTCTTGTCGCTCATTGGAATATGTTGTTGGATTTATGTGATACAGATTATTTTATATTGGCAAGTGATGATGATTTGTATTTACCTCATTTCTTAGAGGAGATAGATAAATTGGTGGAAAAATATCCAACAGTTGATTTATTTCACTCACGGGCACAATGTATTAATGGGAAGGATGAGATTTTTAAAATAGATCCATTGTATAAGGAATATGTCACACAATTAGAATATTTTGAACAATTGGATTATTATAATCATATCGAGTGTATCGCTAACTATGTGTTTAAAACAGAAGTATTAAAAAAGAAAGGTGGATTTGTCGATTTTCCATTGGCATGGTCTTCTGATACTGCAACGTGTAATATAATGGCTGTAAATGGAGTCGTAAACACTTCTGGTGTATATTTTTCTTTTAGAATGTCTGGTTTGAATATTTCATCTCAACCGATAGAGAATAAAGAAATATCAAGGCTAAAATTCAAGGCTTTTTGTGAATATGATGCTTTCATGTCAGAGATATTGAAAAATCTTAAAATTGGTGACAGCTTGTTGGAAAAAACTACTTATGACCGGGTCTGTAAGCAGCACACAAGAAGAATGTCCGGACTTATAGCATGGCAGTCCGTCAATTTATCATTTATTGAATTTGTTTCTTATTTAAAAAGATATAAGAAGAAAGGATATATCGACAGTTTATTTATAATAGTAAAGAAATGGCTCGTTTCAAGATTAAAGCGATAATGACATTGTTAATGACGATAAAGATTTGGTTTCTCAATAATTTTAAACATGTGAAAATAAGTGTTGGAAAAAATTGTATCATTAAAAATCTAAAGTTGGCAAGTTGTGGCTCAGGAAATGTTATTAACTTAGGTGATAATGTCATTTTGAAAAACGTTTCGATAAAGATTTTTGGAAATAATAATCTTATTGAGATAAATAATTGTAATAATTTATCTGAAGTCAGATTCGTAATGGAAGATAATGAAAATAGGATAGAAATCGGAGAGAATACATATATAGGAGAGGAGACCTTATTAGCAGCATTAGAAGGGAAGAAAATAAAAATAGGATCGAAGTGTATGATTTCTGGCTTTTGTGAATTCCGAACTTCAGATAGTCATAGTGTATTGAATGGAGAAGGACGGAGAATAAATCTATCCAAGGATATTATAATTAATGATCATTGTTGGATTGGAACTCAATGCTTGATTCTGAAAGGAGTTAACATGCCTTCAGATTGTGTTATTGCAGCGAGATCTTTGGTTTTAGAGATGAAGGTAGATGTAAAGGCTGGAACATTGATTGGCGGTTCTCCTGCAAAAATCTTAAAAAAAGATATTAATTGGCACAAAGAACGAATATAAATAAACAGATATTCTCATGGAAATAGCATTATGTCATGATGAAAAATATGCTCCCTACGGTACTGTTGTAATGTCTTCAGTGATGCATCATAACCAAAGTGCAGATATTATTTTTCATATTTTACATACAGACCTAAGTTCGGAAAAATGTCTTGTAATTAAGGATTGGGTGGAAAGCCATCCAAATAAATCTGTAAAATTTTATAGAATGAGAAAGGAAGATTTTGCAGATTTCCCAATTGACGAGCATACATATTTAGATTATGGAGCATATATACGTTTGTTTCTTGGTGAGTGTCTCGTTGATATAGAAAAAGTATTGTATCTGGATTGCGATGTTATCGTAAACGATTCTTTGGATTGCTTATGGAACACAGGCATAAATGAATATGCTGTTGCTGGAGTCAGGGATCGTATAAATGATTATATTCGAGTTTATAACAGATTACGATATCCTTTATCGGATGGATATATAAATTCTGGAGTAATGTTGATAAATTTAAAAAAATGGAGAGACGACAGTTTCTTTGATAAAGCTAAAACTGCAGCCAAAATGAATCCAAAGATTTTGATGAATCATGACCAGGATTTAATAAATATGATATATCATGGGCAGATAAAGATGTTGCCGTTTAAATATAACCTGCTTGAATATTATTTATATACAGAAGATTGGCTGTATTTAGACAGAAAATATTATCAGGAGATAATAGAGGCTTGCAAATCCCCGACAATCATTCACTTTTGTATGCCACAGAAGCCTTGGCATTATGAATGTATAAATCCATACAAAGAGCTGTATTACAAGTATAGAGCTATGACACCGTGGCCAGGGTTAAAGTTGACTCATAAGGTGCAGTATCTTTCTAAAAAACAGAAGTTAAAACTTTTCTTGGAAAGAATGGGATTGTATAAGGTGGAGCGTAAAACGACTTTACGTAAAGATGTAAATGTAATAGAAGAAATAGATAACGTATTATTTTAATATGGAGAAAAAACGTCTTGAATATATTGACGCAATGCGTGGTGTCGCCATTCTGTTTGTAGTGTTCGGCCATATACCGGCCTATTGCTATGGGACTGCCAATGAGAACCTTTCGTCGTTCCGGGCTTTGACATCTTTGCTGCAAATGCCGATGTTCTTTTTTGTGTCAGGCTTTGTGTTGAATCCTCAAAAAATGTTAAACGGGGGGGGTAAAATGTGGTATTCAAAATTCAGGCAGCTGATTGTCCCGGCAATGTTTTTCTGTGGAATATATGTTCTGATAAATAAAACAGATATAATATATTGTCTAACGGATAAATTTAAATGCGGATATTGGTTCACTCTTACTTTATTTGAGTTTATAATAATTCAATGTCTTTGGGACTTTATCGCGAAGGCTCTTAATATAAATGACAAAAAGAAAAAATATATAATTTTGTCTGTAGTGGTAGCATTGGTATTTTATATATTGTCAATGCCAACAGTTTCAAATAGATTAGGACGTGTAAGTGGTATTGTTGGAATACCGATGTTAAGATACTATATGTATTTTGCGGCAGGGCAATTAATACGTTTGAATTTGGAGAATTTGTTTCAATATAAATATCGTGATACGCTTGTATCTGTTATTATTTTTGGCTTTCTATTGTCGGCTGTTTATAATTGGTGCTTTAATGTGGAATTAAGCGGACTATTATTTCATGTCAACTTCATAATATTTGAACTGTTTGCATTATTGTCAGTTTTTGTTTTATTTTATAAAAAACGTACGTATTTCTCATCGTCATCGCGTGTATCAAAAGCAATAACTTTTATAGGACGTAGAACATTAGACATCTATCTTCTGCATTATTTTTTCTTGCCAAAAGACCTTTCCGTATTCGGACATTATTTTGTAAATCATCCGGCTCCAATATTAGAACTTGCTTTTGGAGGAATAGTTACAATACTGATTGTTGCTGTATGTCTTATTGTCAGTGAGATATTATGTCAAAGCATTTTTTGCAGAAAATGGTTGTTGGGAGCAAAATAAAAACTTATTAGAATAATGTTATCAAACTTAGAGGATAGGATAAATCTGCAATCAAAGACATTGAATGCTGTGAAGATGTTGATGATACTTTTTGTCATCTTCATTCACATGAATCCTACAACCGAGCGATGTGGAGAGGTGGCGATGTGGTGGCATTCAATTGTTGTAGTTGCAGTACCTGTATTTTTTATAATCTCCGGATATTTCTTTTTTTATAATGTAAAGGAATTTAATAGTTTTGTATATGTAACAAAACTGAAGAAGCGAGGTAGGACATTACTCATACCTTATCTATTATGGAATTTATTACCTGTATTCATGATCGTAGGAGGGAATTTGTTTTCTATAATCTTCAGAGGAAAATCTTTTGATGCACTATGTTCTTTCTTTTATGGATTATGGGATGAAGGATTGTGGCATATCTGGTGGAATAAGACTTCTGGTATGATGCCGTTTGACTCACCTTTGTGGTATGTGCGTGATCTTATGATTGTTGTTTGCCTGTCACCAATCATATATTGGTTGATAAAACGAATTGGGTTGTTGTTCCCTATAATAATTGGTATATTATATGTATCCGGTCTGTGGCCTAATGTTACTGGATTCAGCCCAACGGCATATCTGTTTTTTTCAATAGGCGCGACTTATGTGCTGAAGAATCGATTGATGATTAATATGCCACGTAAAATGAAATATATTCTGTTGATCCTTGCATTGGTTTTCTTTATCTTACAGAATGTGGAATCCGTACCTATTGTTAATAGATTATTTATTATAATATCATCATTACTATGGATTGTTGGCTTTTCTCATTTGCCGGATAAAGTTATAAATATAGTTTCGAAATATGTTTCGTCTGTGTTTTTTATTTATGCGATACATAACACTTTTGTATTGGCAAACACATCTAAAATCTTATTACGGCTCGTTGATGAAAAGGTTTGTTACTGGATATCACCTTTAATTACTATGATGCTGTGTATGGCTGCATATTTCTTATTAAAAAAGATATTACCGAGATTTACAGCATTTATTTGTGGAGGAAGAATATAATGTTAGTATAGTATATGGAAAATAAAAAACATGTTCATTATGCGTGGCTTGATGCCATAAGATTCATTGCAGCTTTCTTGGTGTTGTTGTGTCATTCAAGAAATGATTTCTTTACTAAATATAATTTTCTGGATGCAGACCAACAAGGACCAATATCGTTCTTGTTTTATCTGATTGGCCGTATGGGAAGCGAGGCTGTATTTGCTTTCTTCATTCTAAGCGGTTTCCTTGTTGGTGGTCCAGGATTAGAAAGGATATTTAAATCGACATTCGATTTGAAAAATTATACGGTGGACCGTTCTGTACGTATCATGCTGCCTTTGGTCTCTGCGATTATGATGTATCTTGTATTTGCACCTTTCGTTGGGGAAAATATTAACTGGTGGAATGTTATTGGAAATCTTTTCTCTTTACAATGTATCTTATGCGATCCTCTTGTTACTCCTTTCTGGAGTCTTAGCTATGAGGTCTGGTTCTATGTATTTTTAGCTGCATTTGCATTGGTTATGCAACGGAAGCGTTGGGGCTATCTTCTTTTTATTATTTGCTGTTTGGTATATCTTAAAATGAATGCGCTATATCTATTGATGTGGTTGATAGGAGCTGCTGCATATCTTACAAAACCAAAGAAGTTTAATAAGTGGCAATTCTTTGCAAGTATAATGTTGTTAATAGTTGCGATTGCGTTTACTCAAATGACAAAAGCAAGTAAGGCTATGTCTTTTGATTTACCGAAAATGGGAGAAGGATATAATCTTATTTTATGTATTTCTATGGGATGGTTTGTGCAGCAGGTAATTTTACTGCAACCTAAATATAAATGGTTGAAGACAATAGAAGATGCTTTCGGTAAACTTGCAAACTTCTCTTATACATTATATCTGACACATAGAATAACATTGCTTGTTATTTTTACATTGTTTCTTAAAAAAGAGAAAGCAGATTTGTCTTTACCTAACATAATGATGTTTGTGCTTATTATGTTAATATGCCTTGTTGTTGCATATATGTTTTATTATATTGCAGAGCGCCATACAAAGGATGTTAAGGTTTGGATAAAGAAAAAATTATGTTTGATTTAGTATATGAATAATCCTTATATATCTATTATCGTTCCTATATATAAAGTTGAAAACTACATTAGAGAATGCGTAGATAGTATAATCTGTCAGAAAGGTGACTGGGAACTGATACTCGTAGATGACGGTAGCCCGGACGGATGTCCTGCAATATGTGATGAGTATGCAGCGAAAGATGAGCGTGTGCGGGTGATACATAAAGAGAACGGTGGTGTCTCTACAGCGCGTAATGTCGGATTGGATGTTGCGCGTGGAGAATGGATCTGGTTTGTGGATGGGGACGATTTTATAAAAGATTATTCAATACCACAGATTTTGTCGTATATAAATAAATATTCGGATTGTGATTTGGTACAAATGGGAATGCTGTATTTTACGAATGGTTCTTATAATAATAAAGTTTCTGTAAAAGAATATTTGAGTAAGGACAAGAATGATTTTTTGTTGCAGAATGTTTGCTTTCACAATCCACGAATGTTATTTAAGAGATCCTTAATAGAAGAAAATAAAATAAGATTCACATGTGGTATTAAGATAGCAGAAGATCAGGAGTTTCAACTTAAATGTATGATGAAATGCAACTATCCGATACAGCTTCCAATAGAATCATATGTTTATAGACAACGTTTAGACTCAGCAACACACAATTCTGATACGGAAAAACGAATTGTTGATGACACATTGGTAGTATTGGATAATATTTACAATTATATTGTATCAAACAATATTTCTGCAGAGGGTTGGTTACAAAACAGATTGCTGATTATGGTAAGGAGTTTATTATATGCGGCATCTAAAGTTAAGGATTTAGATAAAAAATATGTTAAAAATAAGTTGCGCGTTTTGATATTAAAGTATAGGGAATCAGGTTTTCATTGCTTTAATACTCCAAAAATTTATATTGCAAATTTTAATGTCACGTTATATTTCTTATTGAATAAGATGTATTTAAGGATTAAGGGATTGAATTAAATTATAAAAAAGATGATACCGAAACTTATACATTATTCTTGGTTTAGTGGCGATCCGTATCCGGAATTTCTGAAAGAGTGTATGGACACATGGAAGAAGGTCTTGCCTGACTATGAGTTCATGTTGTGGGATGCGAAGAAGTTGGCGGAATGTAATAATGTGTTCGCAAACGAGGCTGTGAGTGTAAGAAAGTGGGCATTTGCCGCTGATTTCGTAAGGTTGTATGCCGTATATCATTATGGCGGAATCTGGCTTGATACGGATGTCGACATGTTTAAGTCATTCGATCCTTTCCTGAACGACGGTATGTTTATCGGACGTGAGTATTATGTACACCATGAACCGGGAAAGGAGGACTTTGTTACATTGACGTCTCATTGTTTTGGGGCGGAGAGGGAACATCCGTTTATAAAGGAGTGTCTTGAATATTATGAGCACAGACATTTTATACGTTCGTATAATGAGAAACTGCCTCAGGAACTGCGATATGATATGACCATAATACCAATGGTGCAGATGAGACTGGCGGAGAATTATGGGTTCGATTCGCGTAATAGTGTGAACAAGTTACAGATATTAAGCAATGGGGTGCATGTGTATCCTTATCAGTGGTTTGACCAGCCTGGATATACTTCAATGAAAGATGTTGTTTGTATTCATCGTGTAGCTCAAAGTTGGAATCCAAAAGCTAAAGGACAAACCCTTCGGGATGTTACTAATCCTAAGAAAAAAACATTGGGATACCGTAAGATGGTATTACAAAAGAAATTGGCTGATCTCATAATGAAGTTGTAATGGCGAAAATATTATATATCCTAAAACATAATCCATGGGGAATTGGTGGCGGTTGTTATGCCTGCCGTAACTATCTGGAGCTTTTCTCTGAGATATTCAGGAATATGCATATTGATGTACTTATATGCAGTGAATATCTAAAGAATGCAAAGCAGACGGATTTCGCTAATTGCAGATTTATTCCTGTTGTTCCACGTTCGAGATTTGGGAAATATATGTCGCCACTGACCGGTGTATTGCACAGACATAATGATGTTGCAAAGCAAATGATTGCGGAGAATGACTATGATTACTGTATATTCGATCATAACAGTATTGCAGGGTCGCTTGTGGATGATTGCAGAAAAGTAGGAATAAAAACAATAGTTCTGAATCATAACTGTGAGCAGGAGTATTTTCGTGATAATAACAGCAGGATAAAGAATCTGCTGTTATTGCCTGTGGTTAGAAAGAATGAAAGACATTCGTATAAGGAATGCGATTATAATATATTCCTGACGGAAGAGGATGAAGCCACTTTTAAGAAACTGTATGGCAGTTCGGAAACAAAGAGCATTGTCGGGGGATGTTTCCTAAGAAAAGGTGAAAAGATAAATGTAGAGGATGGCAGACCATTTGATAAGGAGAACCCGAAGATTGTGATAAGTGGTACGATGGGGAATGTGCAGAATCTTGACGGGATTAATTATTTTCTTGATGAGCTGTATAGATTTATTCCTGAGAATATTAGTGTTGTGCTGACAGGGCGTAATCCTTCAGGAGAATTAAAAGAAAAGGTCGCACAATATAATAATGTCAGAATTATAGAAAATCCGGAAAATATATTGGATATTGTCGGGCAATGTGATATCTTTGTATGTCCTACACGTCTTGGTGGTGGAATGAAGCTAAGAATTATAGATGGACTGAGATGTGGATTGCCTGTTATTGCTCATAAGGTGTCGGCAAGAGGATATACACATTTTATGAAGAATGGTATAGTCGGACAGTTTGACTCTCCTGAAGAGTTTAAGGATTGTTTAGAAAAGACTTTGACAGACATAAAGTCTGGAATAGATAGATATAAGATAAAAGGTGAAGCAGAGAACTTCTTTTGCTTTGATTCTGCGATGAATAGAGTAAAGAAAATAATAATTGAATAAAAAGTATGGCAAATATATTGACATATATAAAACGTAATTGGTTTGAATTGTTGATAACATTCTGTCTTTTCAGCAATTTGTATCCATATACTTTTCCTTCGTATATATATTATATAGGTATATTGCTTATAATGTATAAGATGACACGTTATCAAGTACGGTTTGTAAGCAAAAATGTGATATATGTGTTCTTTATATTGGCAATATGGTTGTCAACAATTATCAATGCTGTATATGATATTCGTCCTATATTATATACGTTGATATTGATAGTAGCTGCACCGTTTATAACCGGAGTGAAATGGCACCTGTATAAGAAGAAGCTATTGCATAATATATTTATAGGTTTTGCTTGCACTGTGGTCGTAAGTCTTGTCGCAAAATTTCAGGGCGTGAATTATCAGGTGACAAAGAGACTTGGTGAGAGTATGATGCTATACGGAGGTGTAGATGAGTTCTCCGGATATGCAAAGTTTCCTATGTGGAACAGTGCTGCCGCAGCTGTTAGTATGCTGTATTTCGCGTATCTGTTGTTTAGGGAAGGTGAGAAGAAAAGGTGGACGAGAATATTTTATATAGGGATGTTTCTGGCTTCAATGTATGTTTGTATTATTTCTGCCTCACGTTCGGCATTCGGTCTTGCAGTTGTCTTGTCTGTCGCTTTATTGAAATGGTTATCGCCGAATATAGGAAAACTGACAAAGTATGTTGTTGTGTTTGGGGTAATAGGTGCTCTGTCGTTTCCGTTCTTTATGGATAGTGCTCAACGTATGTTACAAAAACAGACGGATCAGGAAGAAACCGGAGTTACATCGCGAGACTTGCTTTGGGCACAGCGTATGGCCGAATTTCATTCTTCTCCTGTTTATGGTGTTGGATTTGCCGTACAGGGCACAGATGATAATCAGACCGTAGGACGTGGTGAATCTGGATCAAGTTGGCTTGCTATATTGGCGCAGACGGGAGTAATTGGTTTTGTAATTGCTCTGATATTATGGTGTAAGACATTTACAAGATTGAGAAATATAAGGTATGATAATGAGAATGTGTTGGCATATGCATTGTTCCTGTTCTTCACGGTGCATTCTATTCTTGAAGGTTATATGTTCCAGGGAGGATGGTACATGTGCGTGATATGCTGGCTCACTGTGGCTATTGTGACTGAAGCAAAGATGTACAGAAAGTATCTGATGTGATATTTTGTGCATGAGAAAGAAATGTATCGTTTTACTCTTGTTGTTGTCGGCATTTGTTGTCGGTGAGTTCATCCTCCGTTACGCTTTCGGCTTCTGCGACGCATTACTTTACCGTGAGAGTGACAAATATGAATATATTGCACAGCCCAATCAGAACAGGCACAGATTCGGAGCGTATATACATTATAACTCGTTTTCGCAGCGAAATGGAGAACCCGACTCAACAAAGGTGAGGGTGCTGGGGCTTGGTGACTCTGTACTGTTCGGTGGAACTTGGATGGATCAGGACTCTCTTGCTTCTACTTTATTTTCTGATGAGACCGGTACGCAGATGCTTAATATCTCTTCAGGCAGCTGGGGACCGGACAATTGCGCGGCATATCTGAAGGAGAAAGGAACATTTGGAGCAAGTGCTATGATTTTAGTGTGCAGCAGTCATGATGCGTATGATGTAATGACTTACGTGCCGGTGGTCGGAGTCGTACCGACATATCCAGACCGTCAGTATAAGCTGGCATGGACGGAACTTATTGATAGATATCTTGTTCCGAGAATAAGGATGATGTTTGGAAAAACAGAAGTGAAACTCGATCCTGATGAGCAGGTTGTGAAGAATAGCGAATTCAAAAATACAGTGAGGCAGAAGTCTTCATCGTTCAACAATGGTTTTGTCCAATTGTTGGATATATCACAGAAAAAAAATATTCCGATGGCAATTTATCTGCACGCAGAGAATGATGAGATAAGTGCAGGACGGTATAACGAGATGGGACAGAAAATAATAGAATGGGCTGCGGAACATGACGTGTGTCTGATAGAGGGTTTGAGAGCCGGAGAAACAGAAAATATGTATCATGACAAGATTCATTTTAATGAGGCGGGACAAAGGTTTCTTGCCACACAGATGGTGAGATTATATAAAGAATGTCTGAAACAGACTGTGAATAAAGAGGAAAAACATGTAAGATAGTCTGAATATGAAAAATAAAGGTATTGCCATATTACAGCCGGAAGTGCCTCATTATCGGGAGGAGTTTTTCGAATTGCTGGGACAGAAGTGTGAGACGATGGATGTATATGTATACAACTCGTTTGACGAAACCCGTAAGAACGGATTTAAGATAAATACTGAAAAACTGAAGTTTATTCCTAACAAGCAGGTGAAGGGCTTCTTGTTTTATAATCCGCGGGTGTTGTTTGACAAGAGGTATGACGTGATTGTGCTGATGCTGCACTTCGCGCACATCACCACGTGGCTGCTGTTGCTTACTAAGTTTCTGCACCGTAAGAAAATAATATTGTGGGGACAGGGAATTTCGGTGAAGCGTTATCTGAAGGAGGAGCACCGGCCGGACTGGAAGCTGCGCTGGCAGATGGCGCTGGCGGACGGCGTGTGGCTGTATATGCAGAAGGAGCAGGAGATGTGGCGTAAGGTTTTCCCGAAGAAAAAGATGGTGGCACTGGACAATACGTTGTCGGGCGTTGACTATATGCTGGCGTATCGTGGGGACAAGAGCGCGCTGAAGGAGAAATACGGGGTAAAGGAGAAAACGGTGTTGATATTCTGTGCGCGTTTCGAGTCCAACTACCGGCGCACGGATTTGCTGGTGGAGACAATGAAGCGTCTGGACAGCAAAAAATTCGGATTTATAATAATAGGTGCGGGACGTAACAAGCCTGATTTCAGCGGTTTTGAGAATGTACATGACTTCGGTGCGGTGTATGACACTGGCGTGAAGCGTGAGTTGTTTGCCATAGCCGACATTTATTTCCAACCGGGATGGGTGGGGCTGTCTATTGTTGAGGCGATGGCTTACGGATTGCCGGTGTTCACATTCAAACGGAGTGAGGAGACGAAGCAATGTGTAGAGTATAGTTATATAAAGGCATTGCAGAACGGCATGATATTCGGGAACATGGATGAGTGCGTGTCTGCGATAAGCACGATTACTCTGGAGGAGATACGTAGACTCGGGGATAATGCCCGTGAGCTTGTAAGGACGCATCTCATGCCTGCACAGATGGCGGAGAAGGCCTATTCTGTCATAGAACAGCTTTAATATATAAAGACGTAGAATGAAAGTAATACATTATATTCCTAGTATTGACAGGTCTTCCGGGGGTACGACGGCTTATATGCAGTTGCTTGCCGATAAGCTCGGCAGACTGGTAGAGTTGCATGTGGTGAGTCATGAGTCAGACAATCCTGTAATGTTGAACAATTGTCGCATTCATTATATCAGCCGTTTTTTTTCCGGCAACATGAAACGGGAATGGCAGGCGTTGATAGAAGAAATAAAGCCTGATGTTGTGCATATAAACTGCTGTTGGATGCCAGGATGCGCGTTTGCCCAGAAATGGGCGCAGCAAATGGGTGTGAAGGTAGTGCTAAGTCCTCACGGTATGCTGGAACCGTGGATAATGGCACGCCATTACTGGACGCGCAAATTGCCGGCTCTGCTGCTCTATCAGAAACGTGCGGTGGTTTGGGCTGACAGACTGCACGCCACGGCGGAGAGTGAGAAACAGAATCTGATAAAGTTGGGATATAACAACCGTATATCTGTTATTGCCAACGGCATTGACGTTGACAATGTGGAGATGAAACATTCGTGGAAGCGTAACAGGGAGATTCTGTTTCTTTCAAGGGTGCATGTGAAGAAAGGCATAAACTTCCTTATTGAGGCTGTGGCTGCGCTGAAGAGTGAGATGGAGGGCTACTGCGTGAAGATAGCCGGCGATGGTGAGGAAAGCTATGTCAACGAGTTGCGACAGCTCGCCGCACGGCTTGGCGTTGAAGATATGGTGAAGTTCACGGGTGGTGTGTATGGTGACAGCAAATGGGAACTGTTCAGGCTTGCCGATATGTTTGTGTTGCCTACACATAGCGAGAATTTCGGTATTGTTGTGGCTGAGGCTCTGGCCTGTGGTACTCCGGTCATCACGACGAAGGGTACTCCGTGGCAGGAGCTGGAGACAAATGGCTGCGGATGGTGGACGGAGATAGGTACGGAGGCACTTATTGCGGCTTTTCATAAGTTCCTGGCATTGTCTGATGGGGAAATCGAGCGAATGGGACGCAACGGACGGAAGCTTGTTGAGGATAAGTATTCTTCGAGGAAGATGGCGGAGGATATGGTGAGAATGTATAATGAACTGCCGGAATAGTCTGGACGTGTTTTAATATTCAGGATAAGGGTATGGCAAAAGTTGATCTTGCTTCATTTTCAACAGGTGATTTCGATAAGGGCGCAGGATTTGTAAAGCAGACCTTATGGTTTTTTATGAGTGCGCTGTTTGTGCGTGCTTCATGGAATCCGTTTATGGGAATAAAGATTTTTCTGCTCCGAGCCTTCGGTGCAAGAATAGGCAAAGGACTTGTAATAAAGAATAACGTCACGGTGAAGTTTCCTTGGAAACTGACCGTGGGCGAAAACTGCTGGCTCGGCGAGCATTGTTGGATAGACAATCTTGATAATGTGGTGATAGGCAGCAATGTCTGCATATCGCAGGGGGCGATGCTCCTTACCGGCAATCATGATTATACGGAGGCGTCGATGCCTTATCGCAATGCGCCGATAAGAATAGAGGACGGTGCATGGATAGGTGCGCAGGCTACAGTGTGTCCGGGTGTCACGGCTCACATGCAGTCGATACTGACAGTCGGCAGTGTGGCAACAAAGGATATGGATGAGAACTGTATTTATCAGGGAAATCCTGCTGTGTGTATAAGGAAAAGAATTATAAAGGAATAACATTGGTTTTATCTTGTTATGAAAATTTCTATAATCACTTCATGTTTTAATCGTAAGGCCACAATACGCGGAGCGATAGAGAGCGTGTTGGCACAGGATTATGACAATCTGGAGTATATTGTTGTGGATGGTGCCTCGACTGACGGATCGCTGGATGTGATAAACGAATACAACGGACGTATTGGCCGGATAATAAGTGAACCGGACCAGGGCATGTATGAGGCGATAAACAAAGGCATACGTGTGGCGTCGGGCGACGTGATAGGGCTGGTGCATTCTGATGACTTCATTTATGACGAGCATGTCGTGTCTGACGTCATGGGTGTGTTTGAGCGTACCGGAGCCGATTTTGTATATGCCGACGGCATTTATGTTGATGAGGAGAATACAAATAAGGTGGTGCGCAACTGGATTGGCGGACGCTACGCGAAGTGGAAAGTACGGCATGGATGGTTGCCGCTGCATCCTACGTGTTATATAAAGCGCGACGTGATGATGCGTCTCGGCCTTTACGATGAGAGTTATAAGATTGCGGCCGATACAGATCTGCTGGTCAGATATCTGTTGGAAAACGATCTGAAAGTGAAATATATGAAGCGTTATGTTGTCAGGATGCGTATGGGCGGACTCAGCACCGATAACGCTAAAAGAAAGAAGATGTGGGATGAGGACATAAGAGTGTACTCGTCCCATCATTTCGCGTGCCCCCAAATGACCAAGATGGAGAAGATGTTATGGAAAGTTCCGCAGTTCATATCGGCAAAGTGGATGTAACCAGGACTTTCTTCGAACTGTTGCAGGTGGCTGTCGGAACACGCGACAGACTGTCTGTTGTGCCGACAGAGGAAGATTGGCAGACCATATACGACATGGCTGCTCGGCAGGCTCTTATAGGTGTGTGTGCCGATGGCATTGACCGATTGGCCGCTGAACAGCGGCCTCCACGTACAGTGGCCATGCGCTGGGCTATGACTGTGGTGCAGATTGAGAAAATGAACCGTCGGCAGCACTTGCAGACGGTGGACGTGCAGCGTCGTTTTGCCAAAGCCGGCTTCCGCTCGTGCATTTTCAAAGGCGTGGGTGTGGCCGCGGCTTATTATCCACACCCGCTGAGGCGACAAGGTGGTGATATAGACATCTGGCTTGAAGGCGGGCGTGACAAAATCATAAGATACATACGCGGCATATCGCCGCATGAGACGGTGAGCTATCATCACATTGATTTCCGGCTGGTGAAAGATCCGCAGATTGAGGTGCACTTCTTTCCGACGTTTCTCCTTAATCCGTTGCGCAACAGACGGATGATGGAATATTGGAAACAAGAGACGCCGCGCCAAATGACCAACCGGGTGGAACTGCCGGATGGCTTGGGAGCGATAACGGCACCGACGGATGACTTGAATGTCATAGCATTGTTGGGACACATAATGCACCATTTCCTGGAGGAAGGCGTGGGGCTGCGGCAGATTGTAGATTATTATTATCTGTTGACGCGTGGCTGTGAGGCTCTGAATCGTGAGACAACGACACGGCGGCTGCGCGATTTTCACATGACAAAGTTCGCAGGTGCGGTGATGTATGTATTGAAGACCGTGTTGGACATGGATGATAGATTTATGATTGCCGTACCCGACGAAAGGGCCGGAAAGATGTTGCTGGACAATATAATGAAAGGCGGAAACTTCGGAATGTATAATGATGCTCTGAAGGCGATACGTCAGGCAGACAGCCCGTTAGATAGTTTCTTCCGCCGTGAGCGATACAACATGAGACTGTTGCGCAATTATACGGAGGAATATTTCTCTGAGATAGCATACCGGATTTTTTCTTTTTCTATCGTAAGTATTGGAACGGATGGCGGTTACGACACTAAAGCATGAGACCGCAGAAAGAAAAATATATACGAATATCCGCTTTCCGCTCATACTTGCAAATATGCGACTAAAAAACGTTATCCATCGTCCGGTTCTCGGCATGTACCATCCGGTGACTTGGAACGGGCTGTTTTGAACGGTGAAACAGCCTGTATTGCGAGCTGGAACGGGCTTTTTCGGACGCTCGAAAAGCACGTCCGACAACGCACTGGAAATCAGACGGTTGGACAACTCAGCATTAGTGGTCACGATTAACATAAAAATGTTAACGCAAAAAGGTGTCTGCCAACGGTCGTCGGGCGTAAGGGACATTTGCGGATATTTATAAAAATATATTTGTGAGAAAAGCTGATTTGAACTCCATCGCTCCTCAGCCCACCTCCCATGGCTGTGGCATGAAGCGGGTGTTGGTGAGTAACGGGGACGTGTCGTCTCCAGTCACTCAGATTGCGGTTACATCGTTAGTAAAGGGAGAGAGGGCTGGGAGGCACAGCCATCCTACGATGCAGCTATGTCCAGATGAACATCCCCTATGCCGACTTCTACAAGGCTGCCGGTGTG
>OGXH01000219.1_pt1 | contig 36355 bp, 20 predicted proteins | sample 1576241 | NCBI WGS metagenome assembly OGXH01 (sample SAMEA3541529, study PRJEB24748) | human gut metagenome | biome: human gut; feature: human-associated habitat; material: faeces | place: China | collected 2012
GGATGCAAGCGGACGAGTACAACGCTAAGCTCATTTACGATTTGACGATTTACGATGTACGATTGAAATTACTTCTACAGTGAACTCGGAGGAATTGAAAATACGATTGAAGGTGTTCTCTTTGAGAATAATCAAGATGGTAGATTGTATGCCTAATCGGATTTCGTCAATGGCTATAGCTAAACAAATAGTACGTTCAGGGACTTCACCTGCTGCCAATTATAGGGCAGCTTGTTTGGAAAAGTCTGATAAGGATTTTCTGAATAAACTGAAAATGGTAGAGGAAGAACTGGATGAAACTATACACTGGTTGGAAATTATTGCTGAAAGTGAGATGATTCCTGCTAATAAACTGCTTGGGTTGCAACAAGAGGCGCATGAATTGTATAAAATAATAGTGAGTTCTATTGTCACTACAAGAAATCGGTTAGCAAAGGAAGTTTGAATCGTCAAATCGTAAATAAAAAGAATAGATATAAAGTAAAGTAATATTAATCGTAAATCGTAAATCGTCAAATCGTAAATAAAAAGATGAGTAAATTTGATAAAATCTCAGTATTGAATAAGATTGGTTCTACTGGAATGGTGCCTGTCTTTTATCATAAGGATGCAGAAGTTGCAAAGAAAGTTGTAAAGGCTTGTTACGATGGAGGTGTTCGTGCGTTCGAGTTCACGAACCGTGGTGACTTTGCCCACGAGGTGTTTGCGGAAGTGGTGAAGTTTGCGGCCAAAGAGTGCCCGGAGATGGCTATGGGTGTAGGTTCCATCGTTGACCCTGCTACTGCGGCGCTGTACTTGCAGTTGGGTGCATGTTTCGTTGTAGGCCCGTTGTTCAACCCGGAGATTGCCAAGATTTGTAACCGTCGCCTGGTAGCCTATACTCCGGGATGCGGAAGCGTTTCAGAGGTAGGTTTCGCGCAAGAAGCAGGTTGCGACCTCTGCAAGATATTCCCGGGCGACGTGCTTGGTGTCAAACTCGTGAAAGGTTTGCTGGCTCCGATGCCCTGGTCCAAGCTAATGGTGACCGGTGGAGTGGAGCCGACTCAGGAAAACCTGACCTCCTGGATTAAGGCGGGTGTGTTCTGCGTAGGTATGGGTTCCAAACTCTTCCCGAAGGATAAGGTCGCTGCTGAAGACTGGACTTATGTTACGGAAAAATGTAAAGAAGCGTTAGGTTATATTGCCGAAGCAAGAAAATAAAGAAGAAATTCATTTTGTTTAAAGGTGTTTAAAGGGGACAGCCATCGAAGCGTTTCGGCGCTTCGGTGGTTTGTTTTTTACTGGAAAGTATACTCCCGATGAACAATAAAATGTTTATAAGTGTAAACTGTACCCTTAAACTCTAAAACAATGTTATAAAACGCGCGAAAAATATGCCGGCGTTTTGCGCGTGCGGATAAAACACTTACCTTTGCAGTGCAGTTGGGAAACTGCATTTGGATTTGATAAATAATAAAAACAGTTTTCAATAAAGGATATTAGTTGTTAGGTAAAAGGATTGAAAATAGATTTTTTTCATAAGCTAAATGTTTTGAATAAATAGGTAAATTAGGTAAAGGTAAAAATTGGATTTTGAAGTTTTCAGAATAGGTAATTGAAGTTTTATTTTTCAGGTAAAGAGAAAGATTGATTTTTAGGTAACATTGACGCAGTTTAAAAGAAAAGCCTTTAAGGCTTTTCTTACAGGGGCGAGGGGTTCGTGAGAGCTTGCTCGTTTTTTTATTCCTATATTCTTCGCATTTTTTGTATATTTTGTCCGGACTCTACTTCTTTTTTGTATCTTTGTGTCGGATACCCATTAAAAACAAGCAGCAACTCTAAAGCTTAAATAGCTCTGAATTTGGAACATATATTGAATATATTCGATTGGCTTTTATACATATGGTTTGCAATAAACATACTGTATCTATTGGTTTACAGTCTGGCGTCACGCCGGCGTGACCTGCCTCTGCCCCCTCCAGCCAAGGAACACAAGCGTTTTGCCATACTGATTCCTGCCTACCGCGAAGATGCCGTGATACACGAGTGCGTCCATTCATGTCTGGAGCAGGATTATCCCGCCGACTGTTTTGATACGGTTGTCATTTCGGACCGTATGCAGCCCGAAACCAACGCTTCCCTCGCTGTGCTTCCTGTCCGCCTGGTTGAAGTGCATTTTGAGAAAAGCACCAAGTCCAAATCTCTGAATGCCGCCATGGCTGCCATCGGCAATGACTATGACATCGCTTTGGTGCTCGATGCGGACAATGTCATCCCTTACGATTATCTGAGTGATATTAACGACCTCTTCGCCAATCCGGAAGTCGAGATTGTGCAGACCCACCGGAGTGCCAAGAACCTGAACAATGACATGGCCCTGCTCGATGCCATCAGTGAGGAAATCAACAATACCATTTTCCGTCTGGGGCATGCCAAGCTGGGCTTGTCGGCTGCCCTTATCGGTTCCGGTATGGCGTTCCGTTATGACTTGTTTCGTGATACGATGGCTGACATCAAGGCTGTGGGCGGTTTCGACCGTGAATTGGAGCTGACCCTGCTCTATCGCGGCAAGCGTTTTTATTATCTGCCCGAAACCTTTGTGTTCGATGAGAAGATACAGAACACCGGTGATTTCTCCCGTCAGCGCCGCCGTTGGCTTTCGGCACAATGGCATTACTGCCAGACCTTCGCCAAGTTTCTGTGGAAGGCGCTTGCTGCGCGTAACTGGGACTTCTGCGACAAGCTTTTCCAGCAGCTTTCCATTCCCCGCCTGCTGTTGATGGGGTTCACGTTCCTCTTCTCCGTGTTGTTTACGGTTTATCGCTGGACATGGGGGCTGAAGTGGTGGCTGCTCTTGGTGTTGCTCGCTGTCGCACTGCTCGTTGCCGTTCCCAAAAGATTCTGTACCAGCCGCCTGGCAATGGCCCTGCAAAAGATACCCTATACATTCCTGCTGATGGCAGGAAACATCTTCAAGCTGAGGGGAGCAAACAAGACCTTTATACATACCAGGCATGGGGTGGCGGAAAAATAGAAAGGGATACACAATAAACAAGTCTATAAGCAAACAAATGATATACGGAAAAATCACTTTAGAAGATTGGCGTACAGTCTGTGTAGAGGGAGAAGAGCCGGAATCTTCTTTTGAAAGTTATAATCTGAGACTTTTCTTTTTCGGAACTTTGTATAATCGGGACACCTTGCAGGCAACTCCGGATGATACCAATGCCAAGCTTGCTGCTGATGCGTTTCTATCCGATCCGGCATATGGCTTTTCACGCCTGGACGGTTCGTTCACCATAGTATATTATTCAGAAAATGAATGCGGAGTGGTGCGCGACCATCATGGCACGCATTATCCCGTCTATTGTCACATTGATGGTAATTTTGCCACTTCCTGGCAATTTTTAGAGGACCAACTGGAAGAAAATTTCGAGCCTAATCTGGTTTCATTGAGTACATTCCTTCAGCGTGGCATTTTGAAGAAGAATAATTTCGCCCTATTCGATGTTCATTCTTTAGGTGCCGGCGAAAAGTTCTACATGTTGACAGAGCTTGGTTATCTGATGCCGGTTTGGGCTTCTGTAAAGTTAGAGACACAAGCGAAAGTACATTCCATGTTTGATTCGCTGAAGGAAAGAAATCCCAGCTTATATGAAAAGGTGGCAGATGACATTTATTGTCTGAAGCGCGACAGCGTTTTTGAGCATGAACCCAAGGTGGCGACTGAACGGAATCCGGATGTAGAAACCTACTCCCGCCGTTATGGAGAATTGCATGCGCAAGCCATCCGCCGGCGTATCGGCCATAGCCGCAGGGTAGGTATCCTGCTGAGTGGCGGCTATGATTCCGGTTCAAACCTTGCTGCGCTGCGCAGCATTTACGACGGCCAGATTGACTCCTATTCCGTGGGCTTTAAAGGAGATGCCTGGACGGAGCTGCCCATGGCCCGTCTGATGTCTGAAACCTTTGGTACCCGCCACCACGAGTACGAGATTGACGGTACGGAAACCAGTGCCTTGCCCGACATTGTCCGTTTTCTGGGTGAGCCTTTTATGGAAGGCGGGCTGATGGTAAACTATTGTGCCATGCGCATGATAGGCGATGACAAGCCCGACGTGATTCTGGGAGGTGACGGCAGTGACCAGTATTTCGGTACTTCCGGTCGCGAAGTGGCGTTGCATTATCTATCCGCCCGCATAGGATTGCGTCCCTTGCTACGTGGCATCAGCCGTCTGCTGGAGCATGAAACCTTTGATACCGGTGGAAAGCTTTCCCGCATCAATTTCCATTTGGATAAGATACTTCATATTCTGGAAGGGGAGCGTTTCGGCTTCTCCGATTCTGCCTTGTGTGCCCTTCTGCAAAATCCGAAAGAAGATTTTGAGCCGGTAAAATCACTACGGCCCGATATCCACAGTTTCGAGCATCTTTATGCGCAGCATGCCATTCTTTCCGATTTGGAGACTGTAATCAACCGTATCATTCTTTTCAAGGCTTCCAGCATGGCACGCATGTTCGGTAACAATCTGACGTATCCTTTTATGGACCTGGAGCTTTTCCATTTCCTGCAGGAGCTGCCGGTAGGGTTGAAGTGCAGGGGCAACAGTGTACTGGACATTGCGCGGGGTCGTTCCGTTTCTAAATATCTGTTAAAGCACCATTATAAACCTTTACTTCCCGAGGCCATTACCTTGAAGAAGAAGCAGGGCGGTTTTGCACCTATGCCACTGTTCTTCCGTGATAGGGCCCGACGTGCTTTCTTTAAGGAATTTATTCTTGCTTCCGGCATTATGGACAACTATCTGCGTCGTGATGCAGTGGAGAAGTTTCTTACAGATTATGAACAAGTTGCAGAGAAGGAGGGCGGTTGGTTCTGGCATAGGCAGAACAAGGCTTTGCAATATTTCAATCTGTTGACGCTTGTTGTGTGGTGGGAAGAGTTTGTGGAAGGCCATGAGGTGAAATTCTGAAAATATGATTGAAAGCATGAAAGTTTCCATTATTGTTCCGGTTTATAATGTTGCCAAGTACATAGAACGGTGTCTGCTGTCTGTGTTGAACCAGACCTGGCCGGATTTGGAAGTCATTCTTGTGAATGACTGCACTCCGGATAACTCTATGGAGATAGTCAGACGGGTGGTGGCTTCGCATCCGCGCGGAGCGGTGGTGAGATGTCTGGAACATGAAGAGAACAGAGGGCTTTCTGCTGCAAGAAACACCGGTATTTCAGCGTCTGTTGGCGATTATCTGTACTTCTTGGATAGCGACGATTATATTTCAGCGAATGCAATAGAGCTTTTGGCGGATGCAGCGGTGCAGAAGCGACCGGATTTTGTGATAGGCAATTACGAGGTGACCGGCGCCAGACGTTGGGCTCCTCCTTTATCATTAGGCACCGGGTTTTATGAAGGGAATGCTCTTGTACTTTCCACTTATGTGCAGGGAAAATGGTATGTCATGGCATGGAACAAGCTGGTGAGTCGTCCCCTCGTTTTGCAGCATAAACTCTACTTCCAGGAGGGCATTGTACACGAGGATGATTTATGGTCATTTAAGTTGGCATGTATGTCTCAAAGTATGTATGTCGTCAATGAGACCACTTACTATTATTCCATGCAGCCAGATTCCATCATGCGAGCGCCGTCTATGCGTAATTTGGAATGTCGTGTGCTGGTGCTTGGTTATATCTACGACTTTATCCGGTCTTCCCGGTGTTTGCAGGATAACCGGCTGATATATATATACTTTGAGAGTCTGAAGGCGAAATATTTTGACCGTATTCTGTATTTCACGAAAGACACATCCTTTCATTATCAGAGTTATTTGGTATTCAGGAACAAAAAGTATGCGTCTTTGTTGGAGATGACGGGCCTGCGTCCCGAATGGAAGCTGATGTTGCAGAACATCCATTATGTGCTTCCTACGTATGCCGGCTATCTGTATTTTAAGGCTTTTGTAAAGTCAGCCTACTATTTGTTGGTGTTGTCTATAAAAATGAAGGCAGTGTTTCATGTAAAATGAGCGAATATGAATAATCTTCCGGAAATATCCGTTATAGTACCCGTTTATAAGGTAGAAGAGTACTTGCCCCAGTGCATTGACAGTATTCTTGCACAGACCTTTACGGATTTTGAGCTGTTGCTGGTAGATGACGGGAGCCCTGACCGTTGCGGGGAGATTTGTGAAGAGTATGCCGGGAAGGATATGAGGATACGGGTGTTCCATCAACAGAACAGTGGCGTTAGCGCTGCACGTAATATAGGATTGCAGCATGCTAAGGGTACATATATTGTTTTTGTGGATTCAGATGATTGGGTTTCCACGGATTATTTGTTGCATTTATATAAGAGCCTGCCCGATACGGGTATTGGTTTGGTGATGGGAGGAGCTTTAAAATATTCAATTGATGGTAAGTTAATAGGAAAGATTGCACTTCCGGAAATATTATTAGGAAGTAATATAGGTGAAGGTTTTGCGGAGTATGGCCTTGACCGTTTTGGATTTTCTTGTTCAAAACTATATAGTGCGGAATTGATTCGTGAAAATAAATTATGTTTTGATTGTAATGTCCATTGCATGGAAGATTTGATTTTTATGATGGATTATATATTGCTTTCAGATTATATTCTTCTTTGCAATTTCATGGATTATAATTATAGAATAGCATATTCTGCAGAAACTCTTTCTTCCCGTATGAATACATACAGCGATGAATACAATCTTTTTTCAGCTTATAGAGGCAGAATGGAAAGATTTGAGGATATTTATTATTTGTCGGATGAGCTTACCTACTATTTGAGGCACTCCGTAAGTTTGGTTTTTCAGCGTGTATTGCTATCCCTCCATGCTAATTGCTATCCATTCAGGCAACGGATATCTTGTTTGGAAGATTTATTGTCCAAGGAAAAGGAATGGATAGAAGAAAGATTCATGCCAGATTATAAAGCAGATTGCATAGCGAAATATCTTCTTTGCCACATGGGAGGCGGTTTCTTTGATTGCTGGATTTCTTTGTTACGTTTTCTCCGGTTCAAAAAAAGTTTCGGAGTACATTGACATAAATGGATAAAAACATGAAAGAAGTTTTGACTACATCTGTTACTATTCCTTTTGAGTATACTTACACTATCATTATACCTCATAAGAATATTCCGTTGTTGTTGCAACGTTGTTTGGACTCTGTTCCTTTGCGTAATGATGTCCAAATTATCGTGGTTGATGATGGCAGTTCCAGCAATGTGGTAGATTTTACTAACTTTCCGGGTACTGACCGTGAGAATGTAGAAATTATCTTTACCAAAGATGGAAAGGGAGCCGGATATGCTCGTAACTGTGGATTGCTTCAAGCAAAAGGAAAGTGGTTGCTGTTTGCTGATGCTGATGATTTCTTTCTTCCAGATTTTCTTAAAACATTGGATCGTTATTGTTCCACAGATTATGATTTAATAACTTTTCGGGCTACGAGCGTTGAATCAGATACATTAACTTCAGTACATTCGCGACAATCTGAATTTTTAGGTTTCGACGTAGCTGAAAATATTGATGTGGAGAAGTTAAAGTATAAGAATGATGTACCTTGGGCAAAAATGATTTCCGGAGCTTTGGTTCGGAAATATTCGCTTCAATTTGATGAAATACCGGCTGGCAATGACATAATGTTCTCTTTTTATTTGGATTATTATGCACAGCATGTAACTGTATGTTCAGATGCTATTTATTGTGCTACGATACGTAAGGACTCTTTACAATATGGCGTTGTGCTGGATAATTTGCTGGCAAGAGTTCGAGTGGTGTGCCGCTGCAATAGTTTTTTGAGAAGAATAGGACGTGAGGATAAACTCTTGAGCAGCTATTACCGTGTAATGCAATGTAGAAAGTATTTTGGAAAGCGAGGATATTACAAAGCTTTGTGGATTTTTGTATGTAATGAACACCGGAATATGGTGTATGCTACTTTTAGGGGAATTTTAATGAATAAGGTGAAAAATATTTGTGAAAAGTTAACATCATGGTAGAGTCTCGTCTTAAAAAAAGCTATTTGAATGCCCGGGTAAACGTGCTTTTCTATTTTATTACCCTATTCATTTCTTTTTTTTCCCGCAAGATATTCCTGGATATGTTGGGAGCGGATTTTGTAGGTCTTATGGGGACATTGCAAAATTTATTGGGCTTTTTGAATCTGGCCGAATTGGGAATTGGGGCATCTATTGGTTTTGTTCTTTACAAACCTCTATTTAATGGCGACAAGGACAAGATACGGGATATAATTTCTGTATTGGGGTATCTGTATCGCAATGTCGGACTGATAATTTTGGGGGTGGGGCTTATATTAGCCTGCTTCCTTCCCTTGATATTTGCAAATATCAGCATTGGTTTGGGCGTAGTCTATTTTGCATATTTTGCTTTTCTGTCTTCTGCCCTAATCAGTTATTTTATTAATTATCGACAAACCTTATTAGGAGCCGATCAGCGTAATTATGTTGTGACTGCCTATTTCCAGACTGCAAATATTGTAAAGATATTGGTGCAGATGATGCTTGTTTGCTATATAGGCAGTTTTTATCTATGGATTGCCATTGAGCTGCTTTTTGGTATTTTGTATTCATACATACTTAATTGGAAGATAAATAGGGTATATCCATGGTTGAAGTGTAGCATTGCTGAAGGTCGTCGAAAATATCCTGAAAATAAGATAATCGTACGCAAGGCACGTCAGATGTTTGTACATCAATTGGCAGGGATGGGGCGTTCCCAGCTGCTTCCTTTTTTGGTTTACGCATTTACTTCCTTAAAATTGGTAGCCTATTATAGCAATTACATGTTGCTGTTGACCAAATTGAACCAGCTCGTCAATAATTTCTTAGGAAGTACGGGGGCTGGAGTGGGAAATTTGATTGCCGAGGGTGACTCAAAGCGTATACAACAAGTATTTTGGGAACTCAGCTCTTTACGCTTTATGGTAGCTTCTTTTTTAACATTTGCTCTATACCACCTGATGGATTCCTTTATTGTTGTATGGTTAGGGACAGAGTATGTATTGCCTCATTCTGTATTGGTAGTGATTCTTGCCAATTTTTTCATCAGTCAGTTTCGCGGTACAAATGATCAGTTTATTTATGGCTATGGTCTTTTTCAAGATACCTGGGCGCCCATTGCTACACTTGGTATCACGATACTGGCAGCTTTGGTTGGAGGATATTATTGGGGACTTCCAGGGGTCTTGTTAGGAGATGTTGCCAGTTCCATAACTGTCATAAGCATTTGGAAACCTTATTTTTTATATCGCTACGGTTTTAAAATGTCTGTTGGAATTTATTGGAAAAATGTATTGCTGTATTTATGTATGTTTGTTTTTTCTTGGGCTTTGACAGATGGTATTCTTTTATCATTGGCTCTGCCAAAACCAGAGGAAGGTTATTTAGAGTGGAGCTTGTATGCTTTGGTTTCTTCGTTATTATTTCTGTCGATTTTGACAATTCTATTTTATAATTTTTCAAAAGGTATTCGGACTTTGCTGGGGCGATTTATTCATTGGTAACTTTTGAATATAAAAACAGATTTATAAAAGTGATACATGTCGATGAAGGCAATTTACGGAATCGGTTCGCCTTTTCTATAATTTTATTTGTGAGGCTAAAAGTAAACTTCTATATTTGTGTTATAGCATGGAATATGAAATATGAAATGGGAAAACGATTGAGGATAGTGTATTGCATTCCTTCTGTTTATAAAATGGGCGGAATGGAAAGAGTGCTTGCTTTGAAAGTGAATTTCTTTGTTGAGACTTTCGGTTATGAAGTGCATATCATTACAACTGAAGGCATTTCAGGTACTCCTTTTTTCAATTTTCATCCTTCTGTTCAGGTTCATGATTTGAATATCCATTTTGATGTATGGATGCCTAAATATAAGCGTTTTTTGATGTATGCTTATAAACGTTTTTTGTATAAAAGGCGTTTGGAGCAATGTCTAAATAAAATAAAACCAGATATTACAATTGCGATGCTACGTCGTGAGGTGGGATTTTTGTCCAGTATGTCAGATGGAAGCATCAAAATAGCGGAAAGTCATTTCTATAAAGATTGTTTTTTACATATAAATCCACAACTGTCAAGATTTCTACCCAGGTTTATGTGGGACTATTGGATAAAAAAAATTGTAAAAAAACTCAATTGCTTGTCTCGTTTTGTAGTTCTTACCCAAGAGGATAGAGTTCTTTGGACAGAATTGGATAATGTAGAAATCATTCCTAATCCTATAGCTTTTGTCCCTTCTGTTTTTTCCACTTGTACTAATCATCATGTGATAGCAGTAGGAAGGTATGTTCCTCAAAAAGGCTTTGATATGTTGATTACTGCTTGGGCACAAGTTGTGGCAGTGTGCCCTGATTGGAAGTTGCATATTTGGGGAGAGGGTGAATTGAGAGAGCAGCTTCAAAGCCAAATTGATAGGATGGGATTGGATGAGTCCTGCTTTTTGGAAGGTCGTACTGATAATGTAGCCGAAAAATACGTGGAGAATTCAGTTTTTGTGTTGAGTTCTCGTTTTGAAGGGTTTGCAATGGTGATAGCAGAGGCTATGGCGTGTGGGCTCCCTGTTGTTTCATATGCTTGTCCATGTGGTCCTAAAAATCTTGTTCAAGAAGGAGTGAACGGATTTTTGGTAGAGAATGGGAATGTCCATGAGCTATCTCAGAAGATTATATACATGATAGAGCATGAGGAAGAAAGAAAATGGATGGGGCAGAATGCTATTAAAAGTGTTGGTTGTTTCCAAATAGAGATGGTGGCTTTGCAATGGAAAAAACTTTTCGAGAAATTGCTGGAAGAACATTCTGATTTATTAAAGTAACAGAATTTATGGAGAAGTGGCTGAGTTTTATTGTTCCGGTATACAATGTGGAAGATTATCTGTCTGAATGTGTAGATAGCTTGTTGAATCAGGATGTTCCGTCAGAGCTATATGAGATAATACTCTATGATGACGGGTCCACTGACGGAAGTCTACGGATAGCGCAGAAATATGGGGCTGATTATGCTAATATCCGTGTCTTTACCCATCCGAATTCCGGAGCGGCTGAAACTCGCAATGAGGCCATTGAAAAGGCAGTCGGCAAATACATCTGGTTTGTTGACAGCGATGATTTCATAGCTCCCGGCTTGTTGTCCCGTCTTTATGAGAAGACCCGTGAAGGCCATTTGGACATGCTGATATTCAATAATGTAGCTTTTGAAGACGGCAAATGCAGGCGTTTTGTCGGATTTGATGTACCCGAATCACCGATAAAGACGGGGATAGAACTCTATCAGGATTTCTATTACAATCCGGTACTGACCAATCGCTTGATACTCCGTGACCTGCTGACAAGGCACCGTTTGCGTTATATTCCGGGGAATAAGGCAGAGGATTGTGTGCTGAATCCTCTTTGTTTTTATCATGCCAATGCTGTCTGTTCACTTCCGGTCGATGCTTATTATTATCGGATGCGCAGTCAGTCGGTGTCTCATCATGTTGATAATCAGAAAAGAATTATAGAGTCTTTATTAGAAGGGCTCGAAAGCCACAGTGACTATATGAAAGAACATCCGGCCCCTGGTTTCTGGATGAGGGTTTGTGTACACGATATACGACGGGTACATATTTGGCTGGATACTGCTTGCGGTAATAGGAAAGAGAAAAGCGGGTTCATTTGCCGGGAGAGGTCAGCTCTAAGGTCGGCGTTGAAGCGGTTGCCTTTCCGGTTGTCCATTGATTATGCTGTCTTATGCCTGGCTTCGCTTTCCCCTTTATTGATACTGGATGTGCAACGTTTTTTACGTACAATGAAACGATGGATAAAAAGATGAATACTTTTCCGCTCATAACGCTGGGAATACCTATTTATAATGCTGCGAGTCTTATAGAGCGTACATTATTGTCCGCCCTTAATCAAACGTATCCGAACATTGAATTTGTTTTTGTCGATGATAAAGGGGACAGTATGGATATAGTTCGCAGGGTAGTCGGGGAACATCCACGTGGAAGTGCTGTCCGTATTATCGACCAAGTGGTCAATCAAGGTACGGGGGCGGCACGCAATGCCATTGTGGAGAAGGCGACGGGAGAATATCTGTTTACGATGGATTGCGACGATGTTCTTATACCGGAGTGCATCGAATTACTATACAATAAGATGCAGGAACATCCGGTGGATTTTGTGGCAGCATCTTTCGTCCGGCGTGATTTGGAAGGAAAAGTGTATCCCGGTGGATGCCGGTACGCGGATACTCTGATTGCTGATGGAGATTATGCTGTGGCTAAATATCGTTACGGACGGGGACAGAATATTTTTGTAGCTACCTGGAACAAGCTCTACCGGACGGAGTTTCTGCGCAAGAACGAGGTTCGTTGTATTCCTCATTACCTGATTGATGACCCCTGGTTTACGTATCAAGTGATATTGCGGGCCCGTTCTTGCCGCTTGTTGCCGGATTGTACACTGTTCTTTACTTATAATCCTCAATCGGTGACCAGTGTGAAAGAGCAGCAAGGGTATTCCGAGTTCTTGGCAGAACAATATATCGGTACGCAGTTGTTGAAGTCCGGGTATATACACTCTTTGACTGGCGAACCCTTCTATAACGGACTGATGCTCGACATCTTGAAAATGAGCCTTTATCATGCCAACCGGGTATATGCTTCTGCATGTATTTCGCCGGAGAAGAAGCGGCAATATCTGGAAAATCTTTTATCCCGCCATTTTTCCTATCCGTCACATTGGCATTTGGATAAAAATTTGATGAAACTGCTTCCTTTTCTTCTGTTCTATATGATGCCTATGGCCGCTAAAAAGTGGATGGTTGGCTTCATGGTCAATATAAATCTGAAGGATAAGGTGAAGCGCTGGCTTCATTTTTAGCAAGTGGCATTGTTGTTCATCTATTAATAGACGGACTCACTGTCCTTTATCGGCATGTAGTAGGGAACCAGGTATTTGATGAATCCTTCGGCCACTTCCTTGTTAGGGAATCCCAGCCGATAGATATTGAATTCTTCGTCATATTCCTTTATCGTGAGGTAGCCGCTTTGGTAAATCACGGCAATGGGATTATCCTTGAACGGCTCCACGTCTGTCAGTGTCTCTGCAGTCACTCCTTCACTCGTAAGGTCGGGCAGACAGAAGTTGTTGTCTTTCAGCAGTTTCACAAGGTAGGTGGGGGTGCCGGTCTCGAACCAGTAGCTGCCGAACTCCAAGGAACGGAACGTATTCAGCAGGCTGAAGGGGTTATACAGATTGGTTCCGTTCTGGCGGAAGCGGTAGCCGTCGTACCTTTCTTTCAGTCGCAGGCAGACTTCGTCGTAGGTGATACCGTAGTTTTCGGCTATCTGGTGCAGCGGTTCTTCAAAATAGGTGTGTATCTCCTTGTCGGTCATTCCGCAGAGCGTCTGGAACTGTCGGTCCATGGAGAGGTCTATCAGGTTGTTCAGGTCGCTGAACACACTGACCTTTCCGAATTTCGTCACCCCCGTCAGAAATCCGAAGCGGATATACCGGTCTTGCGTCTTCATTACGGAGTAGAAGGCTTTGAGCGTGTTACGGTATTCGTTCTGCAGTTCTTCGTTGCCTATGGACTGGAGCATGGGTTTGTCGTATTCGTCCACGAGGATGACCACGCGCTGGCCGGTCTGCTCGTAGGCGCGGCGGATGATTCCCTTGAAGCGCAGTTCTGGGTTGACTTCGCTGGGGACAGTTCCGTAGATGCTTTCCCACTGGCAGAGGGTATCGTTCAATACATTGATAAGGCTGTTTTTCTCATCGTATTTGCTTGTGTTCAAATCCAAATGCAGTACCGGATATTTCGTCCATTCTTTTTCAAGCTGTTCCATTTCCAGTCCCTTGAACAGTTCCTGCTGCCCGTTGAAGTAGGCTTCCAGTGTGCTGATGAGCAGACTCTTTCCGAATCTCCGTGGGCGGCTCAGGAAGTAGTAGTTACTTGTATTGACCAATTGGTGAATCAATGCAGTTTTGTCTACATAGGTGTACTCACCAAGACGGATTTTCTCAAAGCTCTGTATTCCAATAGGGTACCTCATACGGCTGAACTTTGTTTGATGCGCATTTTGCTTAATTAGAACAAATGTATGAATAAAAAATGAGGTGGCAAAGCTTTTGTCATGCTTTGTCACCTCTCTTTTCTTGGTTACCACTTCTCTTTTTTTACTTCAAAACACGGGCATTGTTTCGTCCATTCCATCGGTTCCACCTCTCCGTTGTTGTTCCGGTCGGGGCTGAGGTCGCGATGTCCCGCCACTTTGGCTTCCGGATAGTCCATCAGCAAAGCGCGGACCAGTACGCGAAGCGAGTGGCGCTGCCATTCCGTGCGTGTGTCTTTGGGATTCCCATAGTGGTCCAATCCGCCTTCGTAGGCGATTCCGATAGAGTGGGCATTGTAGCCGCGGGCGTGGGCGCCGGCCCTCTCGACCGGGCGTGTGGTCAGGATTTGTCCGTCACGGCGGATGTAGAAATGATAGCCCGTGCCATCAAATCCACGTCGGCGGTGCGCGGCTTCCAGAGCTTGCCCGGTAAAGGGACGGTCCTCGCACGTGGCGCTGCAATGTATCACAATCAAGTTGATTTTTCTCATTTCTTTCTACTGTTTGCCTTTGGGGGCTGTGCGCTAAAGGGGACCACCGCTGTTCATGGCGTGTGCGCTGAATGCACCCAAAAGTGCCGAAGCTACAGCGATGATTACTTTCAGAATCTTGTCCCAGGTTGATGATTTTGTACTCATAATGGTTAGGGGTTAGTGATTAGGGGTAGGGGTTAGGGAACACAAGCTCATCGCTTATCGCTAACCCCTATTTTTTTATCCCAGCGGATTCTCCCCCTGGTCTCCGTCGGAACCTCCGCCATCGGGGTTATTGTCGCCGCTTCCGCCGCCGGTGCTATCCTTGTCGGCAGTTACAAGCTCGAAGACGAGGTTGTTTGCTCCGCCTTTGGTGGTGGCGTTGCTGTCGTTCACTAAGCGCAGGGTGTTGGCTACCTTGAAGCGGATGTTGACGCGCTCGATGTTTTTTACGGTGCAGTCTTTGGCCAGTTCGGTGGCACGGCACTTGAAGGTGGTGTGGAAGATTCCGAAACCGTCCAGACGGACACTGTTGCCGTCCGTCAGCGTCTGGCGCATCTGGCGTACGATGGCTTTGCCTACGTGCTCCACGTCTTCGGACGACATGGCGCCCAGGGCTTCAATGTCTTTTGCGATGCGGGCAAGGTCGAAGATTTTGGCATCTTGGGGCTTGCGTTTCAGGGTGTAGACCATGGGGGAGCTGCTGTCCCCGATTTTCTTGTGGCGCTGTGTGCGCACTACTAATGCTGTTGACATGATGGTTGATGTTTAATGGTTAATGTTTCATTCCGAAAGGGGAAAGGAGGTGTCTCCGCGGCGATGGCCTCTGCTCCGTTTCGTTGATACAAAGATAGTACATGGGGCAGGGAGGATGGGAGGTTGGGGGAGGTAGGAGGAGGTTGGGAGAGGATAAGGGAGGTTATTGTTTCTTTTGTTTTGGATTTGTGACAAATAGGAGGTATATTTGTATTCGCATAGATGTGCGTAAACTGAATAAAAAGACATGGAATATGTTGGAAAACAGTAATCAGGATATGTGCTGTTTTAGCTCGTTTTGATGAAGTGCGTGAAGTGGTGGTATATGCCAATCTTGAAAACGAGGCATTGCGTGAGCATATAGACAGAGTGGGGGTGAGGATTTATGTGAAAAGGGGGGAACCTTCTAAGAAGGCTCCCCGAAGACATTAATCATAAGCTGCACTTGTGCGGGCGTGTACCGTCGGCAATAAGGGTTCATGCCCGTGGCAAGCAGGCGTTGTTCCAGCCCGGGGGCGGTGCGTATCCATTCGTTCAGCCGGTTGACGGCAGTCTGCTGGGCAATGCCCGGAAGGTAGTACATGGCCAGTTCGCCTTTCCCGTAACTGCGGACGGGGAAGCGTGGCTCTGCAAAGGAATCATTCTGTTTCATCATATTCTTTAAAGTTCAGGTTGTATGTTTTCTTTAATAGGGATAACACGTGATTGCACAGTTTGCACATGCTTGCACCTATTCTCTTCTTTCCGTCTTGTAAAGATACGGATTTTTACTCGAATAACCTGCCTTGTTCTTCATTATTTTTCAACCAATTCTCATTGTCGAACTGCGTGTTCACCGGTCCCAGTTGCTCTCCTTGGGGGGTGTGGATGACGTCTTCCTCGCAGGGCCAGTAGCGTCCGTTCAGGTGGTTGTAGACGAACTTGGCTTCGGTGTGGGCACTGCCCAAGTGTTTGAAACGGACCTTCTCGATGTAGATGGTGGCTATCTGTTTCGTGTCGTTACGGTCTACCACGAGGCAGAAGTCGGACATGTTGGCGAAGTTGGCGGAGCCGTTGATGTCGTTCATCTCGACGCGGCGCAGGGTGCCGTCCTTTTCGTTGCGGTTCACCTTGCGGGGGTGGGCCACGAGGATGACGAGGCACTGGTTGCGGGTGGCGAAGCGTCCCAGCTTGTTCAGCGTGTCGGTGATGTAGTCCATTTCCGTCTGCCCCGGTTCCAGACGTTGTTCCAGGCGGTTCATGGGGTCGATGACGAGGATGCGCACCCCTTTGCGGCGCACCACCTGGCGGGCTTTCTCCAGGATGTGGTCGATGCCGTAGCTCCCGTCGTCGGGCAGGATGTGCGACACGTTGCGGTCCAGCCAGCCCACTGCCTGCCCGTAGAGGGCTTCCGTCATGCCCGGTCCGGGGGTGAAGCGGTGGCCGGTCAGCTTCTCCGCCAGCTTGTGCAGGTGGTAGGCGATGGGCATGTTTTCGGGGCTGAAGAAGGCGATTTTCCACTCGTGGCGCAGGCAGAGGCGCAGCACCAGCTCGTCGGTGAATTCGGACTTGCCGTCGCCGGGGCAACTGGCTGTACTATCAGGAAGATGAGCCGGAAGAAGTTAAGAAAATGAGGAAATTCTAGTGTGGAAAAAAATGGCTGGTCGGCTTTTTGAACTACAAAGCAGGAATGGGATTCTTGAAGAGAAAGACCGCAGGCTGTATGAATATGCTTACGGCGTACTGCTGGGCAGGGTGGTAATATACCTTATCATCGTCATACTTGGCATCATAACGGGGAATTGGATGGAGATGATAGTCTTTTTATTGCCCTTTACTGTTTTAAGGCAGTATGCCGGAGGGATTCATTTGGAAAAGGCAGGGGGCTGCATGGCTGTTTCCGGTATCCTTGTCCTTCTATGCAGTCTGTATCTGGCGTCTGCTCCGGCTGTAATATGGCAAATGCGGATCATATGGTTTGTCGCGGTTGGCGTTATATTTATCATGGCGCCGGTAGATGCCAGCAGCAAGAAGTTGGATGCGAAAGAGAAAAAAGTTTATGGGATGCGCGCGAGGGTAATTTTAGTTATTGAATGCGCGATAGCAGGTGTTTTTTCTGTGATTGGATATTCCCTGATCGTAAACGGGATTATGGTAGCGCATATTGTTTTGGCGTCCGGTTTGATATTGGGATGGATCAAAAATTTTTTTGACAAAGAGTTAGATGTAACTAATTACAGGTAGAAATAAGAAGTGATTGAGAAAAACATATTACAAAATGATGGTAAACAGAGAGAAAAAGAACATTATGCCAGAGGAATATAAAAGTGAATATGAAATTGATAAAAAATACGGAAAATATTAGTAAAGAGAAAATAACCTTGTTTTGTCTGCCATTTGCGGGAGGCGGTGCTTCTGCTTATAACCAGTGGGCGAAAAAGATGCAGGGGAAAGTAACGGTATGTCCAGTTCAGCTTCCGGGAAGGGAAGAACAGATCATGGAGAAACCGTATATAGATATGTCGGTTATGTTAGATGACCTGGAAGAGGCTGTAAGAAAGGTTGTGTACGGACCGTATGCCTTATGGGGACACAGTATGGGTGGGAAGATCTCTTATGAGCTGGAAAAACGGTTGGAGGCAGCGGGATATACTGCAAAATGTCTGTTTATTTCCGGCAGCCGGGTTCCTAGTATTCCGGAGCCAAATCCAATCTATCATCTTCCGGATGAAGCGTTTAAGAGGGAACTGGGAAGATTTGAAGGGACGCCAAAAGAGATACTAGAGAATCAGGAATTGTTGGATTTCTTTCTGCCTATGCTGCGGGCGGATTTTACCATGGATGAAACGTATTATGATAAAGCGGGAGTAGTGCTGCATACACCTATCTCTGCATTTGGCGGAGAAAAGGACGACGAAGCGGATGAGAGTGCGATCTTGGAATGGGGAAAGTATACGGACAATGATTTTAACTACCGGATATTTCCGGGAGGACATTTTTATCTGAGGGATTGTGAAGACGAAGTAATAAGTGAGGTCATGAGACTGCTTTAGAGAATGAAAAATGGAGATTAAACGATACGGAGAAAAGGAATTTCTGTCAGCAGACAAACTTTATATCCGTGAAAATGAGATACATATATGGTGTATCCGCTGGCCTGAAATGACAGATTTCTGGAAGAACCATGAATATATCCTGAGTGGGCAGGAATTGGAGCAAGCCGGAAGATTCCGTTTTCCTGAAGACAGGATGCGTTATATAGCCGGGAAGGTTGTCGTGCGGATCCTCTTAAAAAGATACTTAGATATGGAAACGATTGATTTTTCTGTCAATGAACTGGGTAAGCCTTATCATAAAAAGATTGCGGGAAAGCGGACAGTGGATTTTAACATTTCGCACTCGGGTGAATTCATACTGGCGGTATTCGCTGTCGGAATGGATATCGGAGTAGATGTGCAGGAGATGGCAGAGTGCCCGGACTATAGGGAGATAGCGGAAAATTTTTATACTGCAGAAGAAGCGGAAGATGTAAAAAATGAAGGACCGGATCTGTTTTTCCAGTACTGGGCGGCGAAAGAGGCATATGTAAAGGCGCTTGGAATTGGATTAGGAAGAGGAATGGATTTCTTCTCTGTCAGAAACGAGAAAATTGCAGAAAAAGATAAGAAAGATCAGGACTGGTTTCTGTATCCGGTCAGGATCAAAGGATATGCTGCGTATGTGGCGGCGCATGAGAAAGGAGACAGATAAAATGGGTTATAAGAAAGATATGAGCAAATATGAGAATCTGGAAGGCTGGGAGAGATGTGGATTTGGAGAACAGCTTGATAGGTGGGCGGAAAAATATGGAGAAAGAATTGCGGTCACGGACAGTGAAGACGAGATCAGTTATATGGAATTAAAGCAAAAAGCAGATTGTCTTGCGGCAGCTTTTCTGCGTAAAGGGATTTTAAAGGGAGACAAAGTGCTTGTGCAGCTTCCGAACAGGATTTCTTTTGTGATCGTGTTTTTTGCGCTTTCCAAGATTGGGGCGGTGCCAATCATGATGCTGCCGGCCCACAGGGAGGCGGAACTGGAAGGAATTATTGAACTGGCAAAGCCGGCCGCTTATATTGTGGTGGAGAAATATCTGGGATTTTCATATGTGCCGATGGCAAATGCGATGAAAGAGAAATATTCATGTATCCGGCATATATTTGTAGATAGCGAATCCGGGGATATCAGTGGAATGATTGCGGAAACGTATGGAGAAAATGGAGCATTTCCGGCTGTGGATGGGTATGAAACGGCGGTGCTTTTGCTGTCCGGCGGGACGACAGGGGTTCCGAAACTGATTCCGCGCACCCATACGGATTATATGTATAATGCCCGCATGTCCGCGAAGAGATGCCGTCTGGATAGCAGTGACGTTTATCTGGCGTCTCTTCCGGTAGCTCATAATTTCCCGTTATGCTGCCCGGGGCTTTTAGGCACGCTGGACGTGGGAGGAAAAGTTGTGCTTGCGTCTGCGACCAGCCCGGATGATATCCTTGACGCAATTACAGAGGAAGGTGTCACGATAACGGCATTGGTTCCTGCTATGGTTACTGTGTGCATGGAAATGCTGGAATGGGATGAAGATTATGATATATCCAGCCTGCGGATTTTGCAGGTGGGCGGCGCAATGCTGGAAGATTCCCTTGCGGATAAGATCATTGAAGAATGGCCGTGTAAACTGATGCAGGTATTTGGTACGGCGGAGGGGCTACTGTCCTTTACTAGCCCGGAGGATGAAGGTTCCCTGATCGCAAGATGCCAGGGAACTCCGGTGTCTCCTGCGGATGAAGTGAAGATTGTGGATGAAGAAGATAAGGCCGTACCGGAAGGAGTTTTTGGGGAATTATTATCCAGAGGCCCGTATACGATTGATGGTTATTATATGGCGGAGGAAGCGAATAAAAAGAGCTTTACGTCGGACGGATTTTACCGGACGGGCGATAAAGCTATGTGGACGAAAGACGGAAGGTTACGTTTGGGCGGGAGGATCAAAGAGCAGATTAACCGCGCCGGAGAAAAGATCATGCCTTCAGAGATTGAAGCTTATCTTTGCAGGCATTCGAAAATCAAAGAGGCAGCCGTTGTCGGCGTTACGGATGAAACCCTTGGAAACCGGATATGTGCATTCCTTGTGACCGATGATGAAGCCGGGATCGATTTGCAGGAAATACACAGGTTCCTGCGGGAAATAGGCGTTGCGGCGTATAAAATGCCGGATCAGATAGAACGGGTAGAGACATGGCCGCTGACCAGCGTAGGAAAAATAGATAAGAAAGCATTAGAACGTATGGCGCAGGAAAAATAGAAGGAGACAGAATCATGGAATATATAGAGATAAAGGAACAGATCAAACAAAAGCTGCCGGTAGCCAGAGATTTGGGGGATTCCGAAAATCTGCTGGAGCTTGGGCTTTCATCCCTGACAATCATGCGTCTGGTAAACCAGTGGAGAAAACAGGGGGTTAAGGTTTCATTCGGTTCATTGATGGAAAATCCTACCCTTGAAGGCTGGTGGGCGCTGATCCAGCGCAGCATGAAGAAAAAAGCGGGCAAAAAACGGGCGCAAGAATCTAAGATAACGCCGGAAAAGGATATGAAACAGCCGTTTCCTTTAACAGACGTACAGTATGCATATTGGGTTGGCAGGGATGAAGAACAGGCTCTTGGAGGAATAGACTGTCATGCGTATTTAGAGTTTGATGGGGGAAATATAGATCCGGAGCGTCTGGAAAAAGCATGGAATGTACTGCAGTATCATCATCCTATGCTGCGCGCCTGCTTTTTGGATGATGGAACACAGAAAATCCTGGATAAGCCGTATTGTGAAAAAATAAAGGTTCATGATTTTTCCCGGATGTCATCTGAGGAAGCAGAGGCAATGGCAGTATCTGTCAGAGAACGTTTATCCCATCGGAAGTTAAAGATTGAGGAAGGCGAAGTAGCAGGAATAGAGCTTACGCTTTTTCCTGAAAATAAGGCACGCCTTCATGTGGACATGGCACTTTTGGTTGCTGATGTACAGAGTCTGCAGATATTATTGAGGGATTTGGCATCTGCTTACCGAGGGGAAAACCTGCCGAAAGAATCAAAAGGGTGGAATTTTGCTTCCTATCTAGAACGGCAGAAACAGGAAGAAGGGGAGGAACGGAAAAACGCAGAAAAATACTGGAAGAATCGTTTAGAGCATTTGCCAAAAGGCCCTGACCTTCCATTGGCAAAACGTCCGCAAGAAGTGGAAAAAACGGTGTTCAACCGCAGGATTGTGAGAATCGAAAAGGAAGAATGGGATCATTTGCAAATGCGGGCAAAAAAATACCAGACAACTCCGGCAATGGTTCTTCTTACTGCATATGCGGTGGTTCTGGAACGATGGAGCAGGAATCATTGTTTCCTTATTAACATTCCGTTTTTTAACCGGAAAACAGAGCAGCAGGGGTTAGAGGAAGTAATAGCAGATTTTACTACTCTGTTATTGCTGGAGATTAACTGCGAAGAAAATCCGACTTTTGCGGAATTGTTGGACAGGATTCAGAAGCAGCTTCATGAGGATATGAAGTATACGGCATATTCCGGCGTGCAAGTACAGAGAGACATTGCGCAGAGGTGTGGGGACGCATCGGCAGTGGCGCCGGTTGTTTTTGCCTGCAATCTGGGAACGCCGTTGGTAAATGATACGTTCCGGAATGAACTGGGGCAGTTTTCCTATATGATTTCCCAGACGCCGCAGGTGTGGAATGATTTTCAGAGTTATGAAGATGAAAATGGCGTACAGCTTACATGGGACAGCGTGGATGAGTTATTCCCGGAGAATATGATCCCGGATATGTTGGAGAGTTTTGAGATTCTTCTGCATGAATTGGGAAAGAAGGACTGGAATCAGAGATTTGATGTGCTTCCTGAAAAAAGAAAAAGAGAAATTGAAGATACAGCGCGTACAGGAGTGCCGGAGCGTGTGGAATGCCTGCATTGGGCTGTTATGAACCATGCGGAAGTTTGCCCGGAAGATATTGCGCTTATTGATGCGGGAAGCGGAAGATCGGTATCCTATGGGGAATTAAAAGCACGGGCAACAGCAGTGGCGGCAGGAATTTCAGAAAAGGATATTAAGGGCGTCCCGGTTGCACTTACCCTGCCGCGCGGGATAGAACAGATCGAGTCGGCATTAGGAATTTTGCTTTCCGGAAATTCATACCTTCCGGTCAGCTTAAGCCAGCCTAAAGATCGGAGAGCGTTAATCCATGAGAAGACGGGAGTCCGCTATGTGGTCACGAATCGGGAATTATCCGAAAAACTGGACTGGCCGGAAGGTACGGAAATCCTTGTGATGGAAGGTATGGAAGAGGGACAGGAAAATGTGAGAATGCCAGAGGTGTCGCCGAAGGACAGCGCCTATATCATCATGACGTCAGGCTCTACAGGTGTTCCGAAGGGTGTAGAGATTGCGCATGAAAGCGCATGGAATACGGTTCAGGATATTAATGAAAAGTACCATGTGACAAGTGCAGATCGGGCGCTGGCTGTATCAGCTATGGATTTTGACCTGTCGGTATATGATGTTTTTGGAATTTTAGGCGCAGGAGGAACATTGGTATTGCTTCCAGAGCAGGAGAGAAGGAATGCGGATTACTGGCTGGAACAAGTGTTGAAATATCAGATTACCGTTTGGAATTCAGTGCCGGTGCTTCTGGATATGCTTTTGATACGGGCGGAATCCATGAAACAGAAACTGCCGATCAGGGCGGTTATGCTTTCCGGAGATTGGATTGGGATGGATCTCCCGCAGAGGGTTGCGGCATGGACAGAGGATTGCCAGTTTGTCGCTATGGGAGGAGCTACAGAGGCAAGTATCTGGTCCAATTATCAGAATGTTACCCTGCCGATGCCGAAAAACTGGAAATCTATTCCCTATGGAAAGCCACTCAGATATCAGGCATATCGTGTTGTGGATGAGTATGGAAGGGATTGCCCTTACTGGGCAGAAGGCGAACTCTGGATTGGCGGTTTTGGTGTAGCAAAAGGATATAGGGGAGATTCTGCGCTTACGGGGCAGAAATTTATCACAGATCAGTATGGAAGATGGTATCGGACCGGTGATCTCGGAAGAATCTGGGATGATGAGATAATTGAATTTTTGGGAAGAAAAGATCATCAGGTAAAGATCCGTGGACACAGGATTGAATTGGGAGAAATTGAACATGCGATTCAGGAGTTTCCGGGTGTGGCTCATGCAGTTGTTGATACAGTTAGTGATGGTCATGGCAATAAAACGCTGGCTGCTTATATCGGAGCGCCGATACAGGAAGATTCTAAAGTTACAACGTATTTGTACGGCACAGATATCTTTGGCGGAGGCTGGAAAGAACTGAAGGATGATGTCAGCAATTGGCAGATGCAGCAGGAACGGAAGACAGCATACAAAAATTTCCTTGCCTATGCAGACCAGAGATGTGTACAGCTTATGCTGGAGACACTCATAGAGTTAGGCATTTTTGTATCAGAGAAGGAAGTTCTTTCGCAAAAGGAAATTTTTGAAAAAGGGAGCATTACGGAAACACAGAAGAATACTGTGGCAAGATGGTTGGAAATTTTAAAGAAGGAAGGAATCCTGAGAGAAGAGGACGGCAGACTATCGCGTACCGGGAAGGAAGTGGCTGTACCGGAAAAAGCTGGAGATGCGGAAACGTATTTTAAGAAACTGAAGCCGTATCTGAAGCATATGGTTACTGGGAATGAAGTTCCGCTGGACGTATTCTACCAGAAAGAGCCGGCTTTGGCTCCGAATATGCTGCTTCGGAGGATTCCGGGCTGCGAGGAAACAGTGGAAAGACTGGTGCAGGGATTAAGGCTTCTGGCAGAAGAACGCAGAAAAGAGCCACTCCAGATTATAGAAATTGGTACAAGGGACACTGCAATTACAAGACAGTTTTTGAATGCACTGGAAGATGTAAGCGTGGCTTATACATATGCGGATTCTTCAAAATATTTTCTGCAGGAAGCAGAGAAAGAACTTGCGGGATATGAGAGAGTCGAGTTTGAGATGCTGAATCTGGAAGAAGGCATGGATAAGCAGCAGATGTCCTTGCATAGTTATGACGTTGTGATATCGGTAAATGCTTTACATAGAAATATTGATGCTGCGGATGCGGTAAAGAAAGTAGCGGAATTACTGAAGCCAAACGGAATATTGCTGATGACTGACCTTGTGGTAAGGACATACCTTCAGGAACTTACAGCGGCTTTTTTGGAAAATGGTTTTGCGGATATTCGGGACAAGAGAAAAGAAGCAGGGCTGGTTACCCCGGACTGCCTGCTGTGGAGAGAATGTTTATCAGAGGCAGGATTGGGCGAAGACTGTGCTGTGACAGAGAGATATGGAAGATGTATATGCTGCAGCAGACAGCAGGCGTCTGTCCTGTCCTATCATAATGGAGCACTAAGGGAATATCTGTCAGAAAAACTGCCGGAGTATATGGTTCCACAGAACTATCATTTCATGGAGCAGCTCCCAACATTGTCCAATGGGAAGATTAACAGGAAGCAATTGCGGGAAGATTTTAAAGAAGAAACTGCGGTTATCCGATTTTCAAAGGCAACGACAGAAACAGAAGAAAAGCTTTTAGATATCTGGAAACAATTATTTGGATATGAAAATATCGGAATTGAAGATAATTATTTTAGCCTTGGGGGAGACTCGCTGATTGCCACAAGGTTGATCTCGGAAGTACAGACAACCTTCGGCTGCAAAATAACGATCAGTACGATTTTTGAAAATCTGACCGTAAAATCTCTGGCAAAAGCTATTGAACAGTCCGAACAGAAAGAAGAAGATACACTGCAGATCAAACCGAATCTGGAGGAAGCATATCATTCGTTCCCATTAACCGATGTGCAGTATGCTTACTGGCTTGGCAGAAGCGGATTGTATGAATTGGGAAATGTTGCAACACACTGTTATTTTGAACTGGATGCAGACGGCCTTGATACTGAGTGCGCAGAGACGGCATGGAATCTGTTGATACAGAGGCACGGGATGATGCGTGTTATTATCCAGCCGGATGGTATGCAGCGCATACTGGAGAATACTCCCCAGTATCATATTGACGTGACGGATATCCGACAATTGGAAGTGACAGAAAAAGAAAAGGCATTGGATGAAAAACGGGCAGAGATGTCTCATCAGGTAATTCAGACAGATGAATGGCCTCTGTTTGATGTGCGAATCACTAAAATAGAGGACCAGAAGCATAGAATCCATATCAGTTTTGACAATATTATCTTTGATGGCTGGAGTATGTTCCATCTCTTAGATGAGTGGGCAGAAGTATATCGAAATGGAAAAGCGGAAATGTCGATTACTTTGTCTTTCCGGGATTACGTGCTGGGACTGGAGCAGATAAAGTCTACCTCTGCTTATGAGAAAGATAAAAAATATTGGGAAGACCGGGTGGAGACTTTTGCGAACGCACCGGATCTGCCGCTTGCAAAGAACGAAAGCCAGATTACAGAGCAGCGTTTCTGTCGCCGGAGCGCAAAACTGTCACAGAAAGAATGGCAGTCTGTAAAAGACGCGGCGGGAAGACTGGAGGTAACGCCTTCTGTTCTTTTGATGAGTGCTTATGCGGAGACTCTCCGTTTGTGGAGCAGTAATAAGGATTTTACACTTAATCTGACGCAGTTTGACCGGAAACAATTGCATCCGGAAGTGAACAATCTGGTTGGAGATTTTACAACACTGACATTGCTGGAGATAAAGAATGCAGGGAATAATTTTGCGGAAAGGACAAAGGCAATTCAGAAGCAGCTTACAGAAGATCTGGAGCATACAGCTTATGGCGCGGTTGAACTGGAGCGCGAATTAAAGAAAAAGACTGGAAATATGCGGGGCGCTATTATGCCGGTAGTGTTTACCAGTGGTCTTGGCGTGGAGCAGTGGAATGAAGGAAAGTGGCTTGGAAAACTGAACTATAACATTTCACAGACGCCGCAGGTGTGGCTGGATCATCAGGTGGTTGAAATGGATGGCTGTTTATGCCTGTTTTGGGATTCCGTGGACGAATTATTTTATCCAGGAATGCTAGATGAGATGTTCCGGGCATATACCGGCCTGCTTCATACGCTAGCAGTTCATCCGGAGATCATGCAGGAAAAAACGGCAAGTCTGGTAACAGCGGAAATTTCAGAAAAACGGCGTCAGGCGAATGAAACGGCGGCTGAATTTGAAGAGAAAACGTTGGATGGATTATTCTTGGAGTCGGCAGACAAATTTCCGGATAAGGAGGCGCTGGTAACGTGCAGCAGGCGGATGACATATCGGGAGATAAAAGAAGAAGCGTTTTACATTTCCGGGCAGTTGCAGAGCATGGGAATAAAAAAAGAAGAGACGGTAGCTGTATTTATGGAAAAAGGGTGGGAGCAGGTAGTTGCTGTTTATGGAATCATGTTTGCCGGAGCCGCATATCTTCCGATAGATATCCATAATCCGAGAGAACGAGTTGAAAAGATTCTCCGTGATAGTGGAACAAGAATCATTCTTGTGCAGAATCAGGCGTATGATCAGGATACCGAATGGCTGCACGAGTGGGATTGTATTTCTGTGTCTGAATTAAAAACCGATTCTGAATACAAAGCACAGGAGAATAAGGCGGGAGACCTTGCGTATGTAATCTATACGTCGGGAACAACCGGGATGCCGAAAGGAGTAATGATTACTCACCATAATGCAGTGAATACGATACTGGATATCAATGCACGCTATCAGATTACAGAACAGGATACGGCGTTTGGAATCTCCAATCTTCATTTTGACCTGTCTGTTTATGATGTTTTTGGCATTTTAGGCGCAGGTGGGAAATTGGTTCTTCCGGATCCGGAATATGGAAAAGATCCAGCGCATTGGATTCACTGGTTGAATCATGAGAATATTACCGTATGGAACAGCGTGCCAGCTTTTGTAGAAATGCTGGCAGAATATGAGGAATATCAAAGGCAGGTAACTTCACAATCGCTGCGGTTAGTAATGATGAGTGGTGACTGGGTTCCTGTTTCACTTCCAGGGAGAATCCGTAATCTGTTCCAGAATGTTGAGATTGTTGCTCTTGGAGGAGCAACAGAAGGCAGTATCTGGTCTAATCATTTCGAGATTCCAGAGGTTGTGCCGGAAGATTGGAAGAGTATTCCGTATGGGAAACCGCTTGCAAACCAGAAGTATTATGTTCTGGATCAGAATATGGAAGATTGCCCTGACTGGGTACCGGGAACACTTTATATTGCCGGAGATGGCATTGCACAGGGATATTTAAACGATAAAGAAAAAACAAAGGAAAAATTTGTTGTCTTAGATAGAACTGGAGAACGGCTGTATTGTACCGGAGATATGGGACGGTATTGGAATGACGGTAATATTGAATTTCTTGGAAGACTGGATAATCAGGTGAAAATCAATGGGTATAGGGTAGAACTGGGCGAAATTGAAACTTTTATGAATTGGATTCATGGTGTAAAAATAAGTCAGGTCGTAAATATTAAAGATAATAAACTTGTTGGATTTTACGTTTCGGATTATGAAATAAACGAGACCTATTTTCAAAATTATTTGCGTGACTATTTACCCAAATATATGATTCCACAAAACTTCATCGCTCTATTAGAAATGCCCACAACGAAAAATGGGAAAATTGATAAAAAGGAACTTAAAAGAAAGGCAATAGAGTTTCAAAAGACTTTTGAATCTAATAATCGAGCAATGACAAAGGAGGAGAAAGAATTTAGTGAAATATGGAAGGAAGTATTGAAATGCCAAGATGTAAGTTTGAAGGACGATTTCTTTTCGAGTGGAGGAAATTCTCTTAAAGCAATTACTTTGGCAAATAGAATAAAAGAGAAATATATAATAGAAATCACGATAAGAGATGTTTTGGAGTTTCCAATAGTAGAACAATTATCAGAGTTTGTACAGAAAAAAGTAAAAGATAATAGTAAGAAAAGTGGAAGTAATATAGAAGAAGGATTTTTTTAGAAAGAAGGAGAAGAAATGACAGCAGAAAAAATTATTTTAAAATACCAAGAAAAAGGTGTGAAATTATTTTTGAATGAAGATAAGCTTCAATTTAGTGGCCCGAAAGGTATCATTGATGATGATGCGCGAAAAGAACTACAGGCTTACAAAGATGATATTATTACCTATTTAAAATCACACAAGGGTCAAGTTGTATGCGATAAAACCCAAAGATTTTTGCCGTTTGAAATGACAGATATACAAGTAGCATATGTAATAGGACGAAACAGAACTTATCAATATGGTGGAATTGGATGTAAAATTTATGCAGAATACGAATTTCCTAAACTTGATTTAGAAAAATTGGAAAGAGCATGGGAAAATGTTGTGAAAAATAACGATATGCTTCATGCAGTGATTAAGAATAATAAAGAACAACAAATATTACAGGATTACGAAGTACCGGCTATAGAAAAATGGAAAATTGAGGATATTTCACCAGATGAAAGAAAAAACAAATTAAATGAAATCCGAGATAGATTGGTAATGAAACAATATAAAGTTGGAGAGTGGCCGTTATTTGATTTGGAAATATCTGAATTAGAGGACGTTACAATTTTACACATTTCGCTAGATATGTTAATTGCGGATTTCTTGAGTATAAATATTATTGTTGACGAATTGGAGGATAATTATTTTGGTGATAAAAAGAAGACTTTTACGAAAGAACTGTCTTTTAGAGATGTAATTGTTTATGAGCATAATAGACAAAAGCATCCACAGTATTCGGAAACCATGAAAAAAGATAAACAGTATTGGGAAGAGAGAATTTCAACAATGCCGGAAGCTCCAGATTTACCGGTTAAAGAAGATTTAAAAGATACCTCTATTCGTCAATTAAATACTTATATTGAAAAAGAACGCTATTTGGAGTTACAGAAACTGGCAGATGATAATAATATCACTTTATCTGGACTGATTTTAGCATGCTATGCAGAAGTATTAGCATACTGGTCAAATTCGAAACGATTCAGCATTAACGTTACTATGGCTAATCGTGAGCAAGTGCATCCAGATATTTATAGCATCATAGGGGATTTCACAAAAATAAATATTTTGGAGATATGTCAAGATTATAATTTGTCATTTATACAGAGAGTACAGTATATACAAAAACAGTTATGGAATGACATGGAACATATGTCGTATAGTGGCATAGAAGTGTTAAGAGAGATGACAAGATTAAAGAAAAAAGAAGTAATTATTCCATATGTGTTTACAAGTACACTAAGCATGGTTTCACGAAAAGAGAGTACAAATCATAAAGGAAACTTAATTTATAAAATCAGTCAGACTCCGCAGGTTTTAATAGATTGCCAAGTAATGGAATATAAAGAAGGAATATTAGTAAATTGGGATGTTAGAGAAAAGGCTTTCCCTAAAAAAATGATTGAAATGGCTTTTAGAACATTTTCTGAAATGCTTATTTATACTGATACTCAAAATATGTTGGCAGATAAAAATGTAATCAAATTGCCTTCTGATATGAAAGAAATTAGAAAAAAAAAGGAAGTCAACTATCCATATATTCCGCAACTTCTCCACGAGGGATTTTGCGAAAGTGTGAAGAAATATCCTAGTAAAATTGCGCTGTGTTCAAATGGTAAAGAGTATACATATAAAGAACTAGGTGAATATGCTACATCTGTAAAAAAGGAGCTCCTTAGAAAAAATATAAAGACTGCAGATATCGTTGCAATTGAGTTAAAAAAGGGAATATGGCAGATTGCGTCTGTTTTAGGAGTCCTTTTGGCAGGAGGAACATATTTACCTGTGGACATAGGACAACCAAGAAATAGAAAAAATAAAATAGAATTAGATGCCCAAGCAAAATTTATTATCACATCGAATAAAAACATAGATTTACTGGATTGTGCGGAAAAAATTTATGTAGAAGATATGGTGGTTGCGGATGCTCTGGAAGTAGAAGTACTTAATACAAATACCAATCAGGCCGCATACATAATATATACGTCCGGTACTACAGGAAATCCAAAAGGCGTTGTCATATCACATGCATCGGCAATGAACACAATTAATGATGTGATAAGACGGTATAATATTACAAAAAATGATAGTGTGCTGGGAATTTCAAATTTAGCTTTTGATTTATCAGTTTTTGATATTTTTGGAATATTTGCAGTTGGTGGGAAACTGGTGCTGCCAACCGATGAGAAAAATGTTTCGGAATGGGGAACGCTGCTTTTAGAAAACCAAATTACTATTTGGAATTCTGTTCCGGCACAAATGCAAATGTTGTTATCATATTTGGAAGCAGAGAAAAAACGCAAGGTAGAAAAATTAAGACTTATTATGCTTTCTGGGGATTGGATTCCTGTACAGCTTCCTAAGAGAATGAAACAAATATTTGGTAATTCGAGGATGATTAGTTTAGGTGGTGCTACAGAAGCAAGTATATGGTCGATTGCGTATGAAATTAATCCTGATTATGTATATGAAAAAAGTATTCCTTATGGAATACCGCTCTCAAATCAAAAATTTTATATTTTGGATGATGAAATGAGAGAATGCCCGGATTGGGTAAAAGGAAGGATTTATATAAGTGGAAAAGGCTTGGCACTTGGATATTTTAAAGATGATTCTCTTACTTGCCGGAAATTTGTATTCCATAAAGAGCTAGAAGAACGTTTATACGACACTGGTGATATGGGAAGATATAGAACAGATGGTGTTATTGAATTTTTAGGGCGAGAAGATTATCAAGTAAAAATCAGAGGACACCGAGTGGAGTTGAATGAAGTGGAATCTGTTATAAATCAGTGCGAGGATGTAGAGGGATCTATTGTTGTTACAGCAACAGAAAATGACGATATAATAGGTGCTTTCGTACAGCCTAAAATAGAAAAAAGTGTTGTTGATAATACAGCAGAAATAAATGATATAAAAAATAAAAACAAAAGCTTCAACCAAGATAGCAATCTGTTTGAGGCAAATGTCTTAGATTTTGCTGACTGGCTACATGCGTCTAATGAGACTGCAATTTATGATATGCTGGCGACCTTTTACAAAGTAGAAATTTTTACAGATCGAAACACATGGTATCCGATAAAAGAGATATTTAATTCATTAAAGGTGCATGAATATTATGAACCTTTGATTAGAAGATGGCTAAAGGCATTAGAAACGGAAGGATATGTTGTAAAGAATGACAAAAATCAGTATAGGATTAAGAAAGAGATAACAAGAGATTTAGCCGAGCATTCTTGGGAACAGTGGTTAAAAGTTGATTCTAAGGTACATTATAATGATTTAATGATGAATTTTTTTGGAGAAACGCGTACAAATTTATTACCTTTATTGCGAGGAAAACTGGATCCTATAGACTTATTTTTCCCAAAAGGAAGTTTTAAAGTAGCATTAGCAGCGTACAAGGATAATATTGTTAGTAAGTGTACTAATAGGGTTGTAGTTGAAGATATGCTGGTACTTGTAAAGCATTTCACAAAAAAATATCCACAAAAGCAGTTCAGGATATTAGAAATTGGAGCTGGTGTAGGTGGAGTGAGTATAGATTTAATTGAAGCACTAAAAATATATAATGTAGAATATTTATTTACGGACATTTCACGTTCATTTTTAAATGAGGCACAAGAGCGATTTAAAAAATATCCGTGGGTAAAATTTGGCTTATATGATATCAATATTGATTATTGGAAACAAGATATTCCAACATCATATTTTGATGTAATACTTTGCAATAATGTACTTCACAATGCGAATAATGAGGTAAAAGTGTTAGGGCAGTTTAAGGAAATAGCTGCTCCGAATGGAAATCTAATTATTATAGATGCCACAGGCAATAATTATGCATTGATGACATCGATAGAATTTCTGAATGGATTAAATGGAGTAGAAGATTTTAGAGCAGAAAATGAACAGATTTTTCTTCAGCAGGATCAATGGAATAAGTTATTCAAGAAATCCGACATAGAATTGTTGGCTGCGTTTCCGGAGGAGGATAGCACGTTAAAAGTAATAGGACAAACGGTCTTTGTTTGTAAATTTAATTCAAAAAGGCGAAGAATTGATCCAAGTGAAATTAAAAATTACATGGCAAATAATTTGCCGGAATATATGTTGCCATCTCATATAGAGGTACTGAAGGAATTTCCGCTAACTGCGAATGGGAAAATAGATAGAAATATTCTTAGAAATCATTTAGATGGAACATTAACACAGACAACTGAGCAAGGCGAGGCACCATCGACAGATTTAGAAAAAGCAATAGCACAAATATGGTGTGATGCTTTGAAAAAAGAAAAAATATGGAAAAATGAAAACTTTTATGAGATAGGTGGAGATTCACTCTTAGTCGCACAAGTTGTAGCAAAAATGAAAGAAAAGATAGAAGAGGCAAAAGCGTGGGATTGGGATAAGCTAATGATCGCTTTAATTGAATCACCAACTATTGAAGGAATTAGTAAAAAGCTAATGGAAGGTTTACCGTCAGAGGAAACGAAAGAAAAACAGGAAAGCTTAATAATTTTGAAACAGGGAAACAATAATAAAGCATTAGTACTCATACATGATGGAACGGGTACAATAAGTCCATATAATCAAGTGATTCCCTTTTTGCATTCGACTGAAGGAAGCTTATTGGCTTTGCAGTGTAATGATATGGAAGAATACTTATCTGTTAAGCCTGAAAAATTGATACAATTCTTGGGTGAGAAGTATGCAAAAATATTAATTGACACAGAAAAAGAAGTCTACGATTTGGTTGGATATTGTATGGGAGGACTTATAGCACTTGAAACTGCTAAGATTTTGACGGAAGCTGGGAAAACAGTGCATTCGTTAATAAGCGTTGATACTACGCCTAGCAGAAGAATGGTAAATAATGAGCTACTGATGGAAAGAGCTTTTGGAATGATAATTGGAGCAGATACGTATAAAGTGGGGCATACAGTAGAGGATGAATTATTGAAAAGAGCAATTAAAGAATTAGGTGAAAAATATGGAGATAATGTTTCTAATGAAGAACTAGTAAGTTTGGAAGGAGAATTTTTACCTGTAAGTCAGTGCTATGGTAAACTCATAAAGAAGACACATGCTGAACGCTTATTAGAGCTGTATAATACACTTCCTGCGACTAAAGGAGAAACATCTGGTTATTCAAAGGAAAGATTAGATACTTTATACAAAGTGTTTTGCCACAGCTTTAGCGCTGTAATTATGTATGATGCAGGTATTTATGTAGGAAATGCGTTAGTATTAAGTTGTCGCAATAAAAATTCTTCTTTTTTACCAGTTGAACCCACGGATAATGAAAGATTTTGGAAAGAAGCCACAGTGGGAAATATAACATCTGAGTTAATAGAAGGGGAGCATTTGACCTGCATGACAGGTTCATATGCAGATAAAGTGGCTGAAAGAATATTGAAAGAAGAGAGGCTGTAGCAATTTTTGTGAAAGGAGTGATAAAAGCGTGAATAAGCTGATTGGAATATTAGGATGTGGAGGAGGTGTTGGGCAATATGTGGTAAATTATTTAAAAGGAAAATATCCGCTGAAATGTGGTCAGAGAAAAATAGTAAACATGAATGCGGATACAGATATAGAATATGTTCAAGTTGATGTGCGGAATAGGAAAGAACTAATAAAGTTTTGCCAAAATTGCAGTATTGTCATTAACTGCACTGGACCGTCATATTACCTTTCACGAGAGATAGCAAGTGTAGTGTGTGAGCATAACATTGATTATATAGATACATTTGGCATAGGCATAGATAAAGAAGAACTCTACAATTATGAAAGCACTATGATAATTGGTGCAGGAAGTTTCCCCGGATTATCGGGGATTCTTCCTGTATGGATAAGAAAAGAACAGCAGGAGAGTGAAATTAGGAGAGTAAATATTTTTGCCGGTGGTAACGAACATATAACAGCCTCAGCATGTGCTGATTTCCTTTTAAGCACGTTTTCTCAATTCGGTAAGATTGATTCATACTATTCACATCAACAAATAAAAAAAACAGAAAATATAACAGAAAGAGTACCATTAATTTTTCCGGATACAGCAGAAATAATGGAATATTTGCCAGACGAAATTTATTTGAGTGCGGAATATAGTAGAATTGATGAATTGCATTGGTACAATGTACAAACGAATTCAGAATATAGGAATATAATACAAGAAGCACTCTTGAAGTTAATGATTAGTCAAGAATATGAGTATGTCAATAGGCTTGCTGAAAATGTAAAAAGAAAACTAGAAAACAAAAGAGAAGAGAGCAAAACGTGGTATAGAATTTGGCTAGAGATAGAAACTGTTACTGAGAAAAAGAATTATGGATATGAGGCTTTGGACTCGTATAAAATTAATGGAAGAATCGCAGCATTTTGTGCTGAAGCATTATGTTCGGGAATATGTCAAAAAGGCATATATTGGCCATTTGAAATATTGGATGCAGAAATAGTCATGAATTCGTTGATAAATGAGGAAATACTAATTGGATTAAAGGAAAATGATAAAAAGATGCAAGAGCATGATTTGAATTACGAGGAGGGCGAATTGTAAATGGAAAAGAGACTTCGGATAATTGTTTGTGGGGTTGGATTCGGACAATTCTATATTAGAGCAATAGATAAAATAAAATGTAAATATAAACTTGTAGGGATTCTATCGAGAGGAAGCGAATGGTCGAAACAATGGACAAAAAAATATGGAGTAATTCTATATACAGATATTGATGAGATTACGAAAGAAAATGTGGATGTAGTCTGCGTTGTGATAAAATCAACTGTAGTAAATGGAGAAGGAAGCACAATAGTGCATTCATTACTTGAGAAAGGTATAAATGTGATACAGGAACATCCAATTGATATAGATGATTACATAATGTGTATTAAGATTGCTCAGAAGAACTGCTGCATGTATAGACTAAATACTTTTTATCCGCAACTTTCCAATGTAAAACAATTTATTTTTCTTGCAGGAAAATTGAGGGAAAAAAACGACGTGCAATATATTAATGCGGAATGTAGTGTGCATGTGCTTTTCCCGCTTATAGATATTTTGGGAAGAGCGATAGGCGGGGTAAGACCATGGAAATTTGAGAGAGTAGAAGAAACGTACAAGAATTCCCCATTTTGTATAATATATGGTTCGATATATAATATACCAATCTGTATAAATGTTCAAAATCAAATGGATCCAAGTGATCCGGAAAACAGCGTACTTTTATTTCATAAAATATCGTTATACACGGAATGTGGAAATTTAACTATGATTGGAACGAATAGTGATATTATGTGGGAACCACGTATACGAAAATATATTGCTGCAGATGGTGGGTTTCATTTAGAAGCAGACGATGAATATTTAGATCTCCCAGTATATGAAGAAATGCACAATGACGAAGGAAAATGTTTTAGGGAAATGTTCAGTGATACATGGCCTGATAGTATAAAACTATTTTTGGAAGATTTTTATAGAGACTTCTATCTTGGAAAAAAAATGGACAGCAATGCCCAATTTTTGATATCTGTTTGTCAGGCATGGAAAGATTTGGGAAACAGTATAGGATCTGCTAATATTATACATGCATACACGACCAAACCTATTAAAATATCGGAGATTGTAAAATAAATAATTCAGATGTAATGATATTTATGAATCAAGAAGTCCCCTCAAAAGTGTTAAACGGATTTGAGGGGACTTCATTATTATGGTGCATAACGACAGAGATAATACAATGGTTATGAGATGGAAATGAAATTATATCTGTACTGTTATCGATGAGACATTTTTCGATACTCAATGGGCAGGAGTCCCGTACTCTTACGAAACAATTCCGCAAACCGGCTAGAAGTAGAGTAGCCAATCATTTCCGCAATCTGTCCTATCGTGAAATCCGTATCAATCAGCAAATGCTCTGCCTGGCTCATGCGGCGCTGTTGAATGTACTCTGTGATCGTGC
>OGXH01000220.1_pt1 | contig 36268 bp, 23 predicted proteins | sample 1576241 | NCBI WGS metagenome assembly OGXH01 (sample SAMEA3541529, study PRJEB24748) | human gut metagenome | biome: human gut; feature: human-associated habitat; material: faeces | place: China | collected 2012
ATCTCCTAATGATTATCCGGAATTTATTGATTATTTTATTAAAAGTAGAGAAATAGATATATTATTTGCGAGTAATTCAACCGAGGGATATTATTTACTGCCATGGATTCGTAAAAACTTTCCGCATTTAGCAATTGTGGATTATGTTCATATGGAGGAATGGTATTGGAGAAATGGCGGACATGCTAGAAGTAGCGCGATTATGGGGGAAATTGTTGAAAAAACATATGTTTGCAATAGTGTAACGAGAGATGTTATGATTCAACAGTTTCACCGAAATCCAGAATCTGTAGAAACAGTACATATTGGAATTGATGAAGTGCAATTTGATGCAAGTAAGGTGCGTTCAGGCATATTATATGAGGAATTAGGTATTTCTGAAAAACGTCCGATTGTACTATTTATCTGTCGCCTTCATCCACAAAAACGTCCATTTTTAATGTTAAAAATAGCGAAACAGGTGCAAAAGAAAATTAAAAATGTTGCATTTGTAGTTATTGGTGATGGATCACAAAAAGAAGAATTAATATCAGCTACAAAAACAATGGAGTTAGATAATACGGTTTATTTTTTAGGCTCTAAAAATGAAGTACGACCGTATTATAAAGATACCAAAGTTACGCTTATATGCAGTATTAAAGAAGGATTAGCGTTAACAGCATATGAGTCCTGTGCAATGGGAGTCCCAGTAGTTAGTGCAGACGTAGGAGGCCAAAAAGATCTAATAGATAGTTCGGTAGGAAAATTAATTCCATTTATGATGCCTATTCTGGGTGCGTTGATCTTGCAGGCAGCATACGGCGCAGTCGATCTGCTGGTGGTAGGCCGATTTGGAACGACAGCCGGATTATCAGCCGTATCGACAGGCAGTCAGATATTAAATCTGGTTACTTTTGTGATCATACAGTTTGCAATGGGGATTTGGTGATAGTAAATCACCATTAATCTTTGTGGCGGTTGCCTGTGCGGTAAATATTATCGGTGATCTGATCTTTGTGGCAGGTTTTCAGCTTGATGCAGCCGGAGCAGCAATTGCAACGGTTATGGCACAGGCTGTCAGTGTGGTACTTGCCATTATTATATTGAAAAGAAAGAAATACGATTTTAAGATCCAAAAACAGGATTTTAAGATCAACAAACAATGCAAGCGTTTTATTAAAGTAGGTCTGCCTTTAGCACTTCAGGAATTTTTAACACAGATGTCTTTCCTGGCATTGTGTGCATTTATCAATAAGCTTGGTTTAGAGGCATCTTCGGGATATGGCGTGGCTTGTAAGATCGTAAGTTTTGCCATGCTTGTGCCAAGTGCATTGATGCAATCCATGGCATCATTTGTATCACAAAATGTCGGTGCTGGAAAGCACAAAAGAGCAAAACAGTCCATGTTTACAGGAATCGGAGTAGGGCTTGCTGTGGGATGTGTGGTATTTATACTGGTTATGTTCAAAGGTGATATGCTGGCTGGTATTTTCTCCACAGATGCAGAAGTTATCAGTAATGCATTTGACTATCTGAAAGGCTTTGCACCAGAAACCATAGTGACAGCAATCCTGTTCAGTATGATTGGCTATTTCAATGGAAATAACAAGACAGTCTGGGTAATGATCCAGGGACTGATCCAGACCCTTCTGGTACGTCTGCCACTGGCATATTTTATGAGTATCCAGCCAGATGCAAGCCTTACCAAGATCGGACTGGCTGCCCCGGTGGCAACAGTAACGGGAATTATCCTGAATGTGGGATTTTATATATACATGAACCGCACAGAAAATGACGGTACACTGGGCTGATTCTTTCTGGACATTCTGATAGTGTTATGTCATACTTAAATTATGTAGAATTACAAATGAACAGGAGACATCAGCACAATGTTAGATGAGAGAATATATCAGAATTACATAGGCATTCTGAAAGAAGAAATGATTCCCGCAATGGGATGTACAGAGCCGATCGCACTGGCATATGGAGCTGCCAGGGCACGAGAAGTTCTGGGAAAAGAACCGGAACATATCACAGCAAAATGCAGTGGAAACATTATAAAAAATGTCCGTTGTGTTATCATTCCAAACTCCGGCGGATTGTAACTGTCATCGTTTGATTAGGCTTCATTATAAACTCTTGGTTGATGCACAATAAGACAATGGAACCTTCTAGGAGTGATACCTTTATATAATTCTCATCACCATAATTTTTAACGTTAAACTTAGTACCCAGTACCTTGATCTGTGCGGAGTCTGTTTGTATAACAAATGGATGCTCTCCATGCTCTACCTCAAAATACCCTTCGCCTTCCAGCCGGACATTGCGATTCTTTCGACTAAAACTCTCGGAGTAAGAAAGCTTGGAATCTGCGTTTAACCACACTATAGAACCGTCAGGAAGCTTCATTTTTAATTTCGATTTTCTTGGAGCGTATACTTCGGAAATCAAAGAATCATCAGGTGTTGTAAAATTATAAATTATAAAAGGAGTGGTAAACAGTAATATAATGATTGCCGCTGCGTAACCTGCATACTTCACAAATAAGGCTCTTCTCATCTTTCCTGCCGGAGCACTCTTATGTTTGCGGATTCGTTTCGCAAATCTGTTATAGGCTTGTTCTTCGTGTACAGATACATTTTTATACTCGGCAGACAGAAGCCAGATTCGTTTCTGCTGTTCAAAATATTTCTGATTCTCCGGATCGGAGTATATCCATTCGTTCAACTTATGCAAGTCCTCTTTGGTGATACTTCCCGAGAGGAAATCATATATCAGTCTGTCAAATTCTTCTTTCATACCATCTTAAACTTAATATCTATTGAAAATCATATACCTGCGCTATCATCAGGACAGTTTGTCAATAGAAGAAGTATAGTGAATTACTTTGCTTTTTAATATTAATTAAATATATTCGTAATAAACATTACAATCAGGGCAAGATAAGATCTTGCTGCTTCCTTCAGTTTATCCAGTGCACTTCGCATGTGATATTTCACTGTATGAATAGTGATTCCCATGATTTCGGCAATTTCTTCTTGTCTTTTGTTCTCAAAACGGCTTAATAAAAATACCTTCCGGGTTTCCGGAGATAAGCCGTCAATCGTCTTCTGGATAATAGAATGTAGCTCTTTACCCTCTAAATGCTCAACCGGATTTTCGCCCAAGGACCATAAATCGCTGTAAATGACCAGGTCTTCTGACGAGCAGGCCGTTTCCCTTTTCACATATTCAAGCTGAAGATAATTGATACACTTATTGGCTACACTTCTGAAAAGGTAGTTCTTCAATGAGGTGTTAATTGTTATTTTAGAGCGGTTTTCCCATAGACTATACACCAAATCTTCTACTATAGATTCTGATAGATAAGAGTCTGTCAAATACCCTCTCGCTATCCGGCAAAGATCTGTATAGTAAGTTTTATAGATGTATCGGAATGCCTCCTCTTTACCCGATTTCAGGGCCTCGATAATCTCTGTTTCCAGGTTTTTTTCCATTATGTCTTTCAGAAATCGTATATTTGATTTATTAGTTAATATATTAAGGTGAATACTCACAGGTTCTGTTTCTCCGATGGATAATTCGGGGGCAAGGTATTGAAAAAATGTAAGATGACCAAACTCACTAATAAAAAGATGAGTTGAAGGGCTGAACGAATAAAAAAATCATTTCTCACTATACTTTTTATTAATCTGGCTGTCATATTAATGAATAGGCCAATAAAGCATATTTTAACCTGAATCTCTATGAATGGTAAAAAGAAGGATTGTAAAAGAGCATAGCGCGACACTCTTTTTTAAGTTATAAGGTATACAAACAGCTGTTTTAGTTTAGTCATGCAGGATAAAGATTGTTTTCAGGAATAACAGAAAATAAGCTATTTCTTATTTAAATAATATTGTATGAAGAAACTACATTTTCTATTAAGCACATTCCTTGTGTTTATATTCACGTCATGCGGAGAAGATGAACTGAAAGGTGTTGTCTTATCCGAAAATCCGGGGTACGTAAAAGAACCATTGGTAGCCATACAGGCAGAAGATGGCACAGGGAACTGGATAAATGGTCTTATTGACCAGAACAGTAGGGTCATAGCCTTAGATTTTCGCATTTTGGACGACCAAAGTGCGGTGAATGTGAAACTCAAACTGGCGGATGAATGGGCAAAGCCCATTGATCCGCTCACTACTGATGCTGTACTGGACTTGAGCAGCGGTATCACCCGTATTAAAGTGAATGATGGAGCAGATGATATCGAATATACCATTTTCAGCACTTCTACTCAGCTACTTCGAGGCGTAACGGCTACTTGTAACACAGAGCAGGTTAGTGCTAACTTTATTAATGGCATCGCTTCGTTACGTTTCAAACAAAACACTGCATTTGCAAACGTAGTGTTGATGCCGACCTTGGCAGATAACGCAGAAATCATCTCCACGGATCCCGTCAGTCAAAAGGATGAAAACGGAAACCTGATTGTCGACCTAAGTAGCACACTTACTATTACTGTAAAAGACAATACGAACAACATGACTAAAAAATATCAGTTGAGTGCTGTAAATGGAATTATTGACGCAGGGGTAAACTGGAAAAATATTACTGCTGATTTAAAGAGTCAACACAGTAGTATTCGTATTCCTGATTTCATGATTGTCTATGAAAATAAAAACTTGCATGGAAGGAGCGGTAATACGGGATGGTTGATAACTATTCCTGCCGGTAGAATAAATATGAAGGTTAGCTGGGATATGAATAAAGACAATGTAACATGGGCTGAACCCACTGCTCAACATCGTACAACAGCTATCATGAATGATAATATGGATTATTCATTGTTTGTTCCGGGATTGTCCGGGCAATTCTGGGTACCGATATTTTATAGCCTCGGGTGGAATGATAGTGGGCTGCTATCCGCACCGCGTCTCGGATATAACCTATCTACTTCTTTGAAGTATTGTCCGGGAACTCTGGGAATTACAGCTGATGGAAAAGCGGAGATTTCGTATGCAGAAGTGATAGATAATAACTTGTATAAGTTTACCAGCGGCGGAGCCGGCAAACAAGCTGCCAATGGGGTACAGTGGTCCCCAACCAGTGCTGTCAGTGGATATTCCTATCCGTTGCAAAAAGGGCAGATCATGATTGCCGGAGAAAATGCAGAACTTTACAAGACATTTGCTACTAATGAAGGAAGAAATACTTCGACCCGTAACAGAGGAATGGATGGAGCATTGTCAGGAAGTAATTCATGGGCTGCTAATCCGGTAAGCATCTGGACTTTTGATGGTAAACCTGTAGGACGTCGGGCTGTCGGTATCACGGAAGAAGGAGACTTGGTCATTTTCATAAGTAATCGTTTTACAAATTCTTATAACTCGGTAAAAGCGGCTTGGAATGTCTTTAGTGATGGCTCTTCTTTACGGGAAGTTGCTGTGGCATTGCAGGAAGTGGGTTGTACGGATGCCATTGTGTTTGGTGAGAACTACCATAGTCCTGTTGTCATTCGGGATGATAATAGAGGGATACCTTTAGGGAAAGTTGCCGGCAGATACGATTGGGAAACGAATGGCAATGTGAAAAATGCGGATAATGAAGCTAGTTCGCAATCCTGGATAATGTTTAAATAAGAACATTGTAAGACAATGAGTTAGTAACAAAAGATATACATATAAAAACTTAAATCAATGAGTAAAATCATCAAATGCATGTTCTTCGTGCTATTAGCCGCAGTTCTTCCACTGTCGGTTCACGCACAGCAGGTGACCTTACATTTGCAGGACGTAACGGTGCGCAAAGCGTTCCGGGAGTTGGAGGTCAAAGGAAATGTATCCTTAGTATATGAGAAAAATGATGTGGACCTGACCCGTAAAGTAACCGTGAAGGTAGATAATCAACCGATAAGCAAGGCACTGGATCAGATTCTGAAAGGGCAGGAATTAATTTATAAAATAAAAGATAATCATATTATTATCACCCGGCCTGTCGTTCAGAAATCGGATAAGAAACGGCGTATCAATGGTGTCATCAGCGATGTCAATGATGAATTGTTAATTGGAGTATCGGTATCAATTCCCGGTACTAATATTGGCACGGTGAGTAATATGGAAGGGAAATTTGAATTGGAAATACCGGAGGACGCTAAGAAATTGCAAGTGTCTTATATCGGTTTTGACACGCAGGAAATTTCATTGTCGCCCGGCAAGACGACATTCAACATTGTAATGGGAGAGAATGTGAAAATGCTTTCAGAAGTAGTAGTGGTTGGTTATGGTACGCAAAAGAAGGTGAACCTGACCGGTTCGGTTGCTACGGTAAATTTGGAAAAGGAATCACTTTCCCGTCCTTTGGTCAGTGCTTCGCAGGCGTTGAGCGGTATGACAGCCGGTTTGCAGGTGATGCAAAGCTCCGGGACTCCATATAATGAAGGCTTTTCTTTCAATATTCGGGGAGTAGGTACCCTGAACAGCTCTTCACCACTCGTGTTGGTGGATGGGATGGAACAAAGTCTGAATAATGTAGATCCCAACGATATTGCTTCTATTTCCATCCTGAAAGATGCGGCCTCGTGTGCTATTTATGGTAACCGAGGGGCAAATGGGGTTATTCTGGTTACTACCAAAACCGGACAAACAGGAAAGGTCAGCGTATCTTACAATGCTACTTTTTCACTGAATCAACCTACCAAACTGATAAAAACGGTATCTAACTACGCCAAGTATATGGAATTGATGAACGAAGCTGCTACTAATATAGGAGAATCTGCTCCTTTCAGCGACATTACCATCAATCAATGGCGTGAAGCTGAAAAAGATCCGAATGGCATTTCTGCCTCCGGCTATCCTAATTATGTAGCTTATCCCAATACGGATTGGTACGATGAGATATATAGTAATGACTGGATGATGAAACATTCGCTTTCCGTCACTGGGCAGGAGGGACGTACCGGATATAATCTTTCTATATCTTATACCGACAACCCGGGATTAATCAAAGATACCGGATACCAACGCTATTTTCTGCGTGCCAATGTTTATTCGGATATTACTAAGTGGTTACGTATTGGTACTCGCGTATGGGGGTATCACACCGACCAGAAGAAAAGCGATACCGGTTCACTCACCAATATCAATACCCAAAAAATGATACCGGGCGTATATCCATATTATGATGGAAAATATGGTGCGCCGGAAGCGAACGAGGAAGATCCGCAATCTCACAATCCTCTGTGGGACATGGCGCAATCGGAAGGGCATATCAAGAACACGCAGTTCTTCACTACTTTCTATGCCAACGTGAAGTTTCTGAAACACTTCTCATACGATGTTAATCTGAACTATAAGGATTATCGTTATGAATCGATGTCCGTAAATACGGATTATGGGAAATATAGTTTTAGTACAGATCAGTGGATAGCTGCCCCCAAAGATCCTGCCGATTTGTATACCCGTATGGCGTATGTCCGTGAGAACCACTGGAAATTAACACACTTGCTCAATTATAACCAGACTTTCCACAAACATGATATTGGTATGTTGCTGGGTTTTGAAGAAGAACGTTTTGCCAAACGGACTACCGACACCGCAAAACTTGGATTAATAGATTCGTCTGTGGGTGATCCAAGTTCAGCTACTACTCCTTCTTCCATAAGTGGTACAGGTGAAGAATTTACATCCCGTTCTTACTTCGGTCGTATTAACTATGCTTTCGACAGCCGTTATTTATTCGAGGTTAATATGCGTTATGACGGTTCCTCCCGTTTTGCTCCGGATAATCGCTGGGGACTTTTTCCATCTTTCTCTGCCGGATGGAGAATCAGTGAAGAGAAATTTATGAAAGGACTTCCTATCGACAACCTGAAATTACGTGCTTCGTGGGGTAAGTTAGGGAACAATGCGATTGGTAACTATGAATGGCAGGCTGTGTACAACTCGGCAAAGTACGCGTTTGGAGGTAGCCTTAATAATGGTTTGGCAATTACTTCTATTTCCAACAACCTGTTGGAGTGGGAAAGTACTGCCATTACGAATATTGGTATCGACTTTGCAACTTTAAGAAACCGTCTGACGTTTGAGGCTGAATTTTATAATAAAGTAACGGATGGAATCTTATATCGCCCTGATATGTATATGTCTCTCGGGACAGCCAGTGGCCCTCGTCAGAACATTGCGGAAGTGACTAACCGCGGTATTGAAATGACCCTGAATTGGCAAGACCGTATCGGTAAAGTAGAATATCGTGTATCCGGTAACTTTGCCTATAACCAGAACAAGGTCAGTAAATACAAAGGAGAGTTGCAGCGTGGCTGGGTGACAGATGAAAACGGGAACCGTGTTTATCAAACCAATATCGGCGATGTCTCTACCGGAGGATCTACCCGTGTAATAGAGGGTAAAATGATTAATGAATACTATATGTTGCAACCATACAAGGGCAGTGGAAACGGTTTTAACGCAGATGGAACAGTCAATATCAACGGTGGTCCGAGAGACGGAATGATCCGTACAGTAGACGACATGAAATGGCTGAATGCTATGGTAGGGGCAGGGTATAAGTTCTATCCGCGTCAGAACGTCAGTAAGAGTGGCATTTGGTATGGTGATTACATCTATGCTGACTTAAATGGCGACGGTGTATATGGTAATGACGCTGATAATGAGTTTCAGGGATGCTCCAATGTGCCCAAGTATAACTTCGGTCTGCAGGCAAGCGCTAATTGGAAAGGCTTCGATTTCTCCATGAACTGGTCCGGTGCGGCAGGTTTCAAGATTTACTACTATCGTTTGGCATTGAACAGCAGTGCTACCATCAAAGGATATGCTATCGGGGAAGCAATAGCAAACGATCACTATTTCTTTGATCCCAAAAATCCCAATGATCCGCGCACGAACTTGAGTTCAAAGAATCCTCGTTTGACAAATAACTCCGGTAACGACCAAAGTGGTATGACACAGTCATCAGTACATTTGCAAAAAGGGGATTATATTAAACTGAAGAACCTGACTATCGGATATACATTGCCTGCTGTCCTGTCGAAAAAAGTATATGCACAGAATATCCGTTTCTTTGCTTCCGGTGAAAATTTATTTACCATTACCGGGTATGAAGGAATGGATCCGGAAATGCGTACCGCAGTGGGATATTCTACTATGAGACAATATGCATTCGGTGTAAATATCACTTTCTAAACTTACTCTAAAACGATTTTATGATGAAAAACAAAATAAAAATATTTCGGAAATTAGTAAGATGTGCATCTATTGCCTTGCTGTCTTTCTCTATGGCTGGATGCGGTGCGGACTTTTTAGATACTACTCCTACCAATAACATAAGCGGTAGTAGTATCTGGACGAAAGCAACTTTGGCCGAACAGGCTGTTATCGGCGTATATAATGTCTTTCTGGATCAATATTGTCCTAACTCCGGCATTTTGGATTCGCACCGGATTCCATGGGATGCTTATTCTTCTGTGATGGATACAGACAAGAACTGGATTAAGCGAATGCCTAATTGTACAGGAGCAGCTACTCCCTCAAGTGGCCTGTTCAGTGATATTTATAAACGTTTTTATACTTTTATCTATCGTGCTAATGATGTGATAGATAATATTGGTCAGGTTCCTGATATGTCGACCGGAGAGAAGCAACGGGCTATCGCCGAATGTAAATTCTTGCGTGCATTTGCTTATATGCGCTTGAATATCTTGTATAAAGGAGTGCCGTTATATATGAATGCAATCACGAGTCCTGAAAACGGTAACAAAGCCCGTTCTTCAGAAGCGGATGTTTGGGCGGCTGTACTCCAGGATCTGACAGATTGTGTGAATGAACCCAATCTACCGGGTAAATATAATTCGGGTGACTCTAACTATGGACGGGTAACCAAAGGAGCTGCTTATGCATTACGCGGACAAGTATATATGTGGCAGAAGAATTGGGAGGCGGCGGTTGATGATTTTAATTCTGTGGCTGACTGTGGCTTCGGGTTATATACTAAGGCCGGTGCTACCAGTTATAAGCAGTTGTTGAAAATAGCAAATGAACAATGTGAAGAAATGATATTCTCTGTGCAATGCATCAAGCAATACGGCTACTCCAATACAAGGAACATCACTTACGGCAACCGTTGTACAGCAGGTTCTATGTGGAATAACTATTTGCCTAATCCGCATTTTGTAGAATCTTTTGAGACGGCGACCGGAGAAAAGTTTAATTGGGATAACTACTTGCCGGGCTATAGTGCGATGAAAGAAAAAGAACGTGTGGTGTTTTTTCTACGCGATGGACTGTCTGCGGCGGAAAAGGAACGTATGGCTGCCTATGGGGCAGATATGAACAAATATCTGGATAGTGGCAATGAAGCACGTATCAAGAAAGCTTACGAGAGCCGTGATCCACGTCTGCAAATGGCTGTCATTACCCCTTACGCACAATACAATGGTGCTTCTTCTGGAATAGCTCATACTTATACATTGCGTTGGCCTTATCGTGGCTCCGACAGTGCAGAGCCTTTTGATATCCGTACTGATACAAACGATAAGTTTTACTACCTATGGAGAAAGTTTGTACCTGAAGGTCTGGAACAGACAGAACGTGATACTTATGGATTGGATATTCCATTAATACGCTATGCGGAAGTATTGCTCCTGAAAGCAGAAGCGCTAAATGAATGGGGAAGTACCCATGAAAGCGAAGCAATTAGATGTGTTAATGAAGTAAGACGTCGTGCAGGGCATGTCGAATTGAATAATGCAACTTATCCTGCTACGAAAGTTAACGGGCAGAGTGATTTGCGTGAACGTATCCGGAATGAGTATTACTGGGAAATCGGTGGCGAAGATTCCATGTATTTCCATGAATTGCGTTGGGGAACGTGGAAAGATAAGAAGTTTGATAATAATCGTAACGGTCTGATGCAGATGTGGGGTGAAACGACTTATACCTGGTACTGGTTGGGAGATCAGTGCTGGAGCTGGCCTATTCCTGCTAAAGAAATGGAAATGAACTCGAATTTGGAACAGAATGAAGGTTGGATAAATTAATCTTAGTTTTAACTAATAAAGTATATATGAAAAAATTATCTTTTTTAATTGCAACAGCATTGTGTATCATGGCATGTTCCGGTGGCTCTGACGAACAACCGGATGGGCCGGGTAACGGTAATGGAAATGGGGGTGGGGGGAGTACCCCTAACCCTGTTTCATTCTCCAATCCTATAGTCGGCAAACAGTTGCCTGATCCGACAATAATTCATGCGGCAGACGGGAACTTTTATTTGTATGTTACCCAACAGGATAATATCTATATTCCGATTTACAAATCTACTAATATGACACAGTGGACTTATGCTGGGGCAGCCTTTCTGCAAAAACCGAACTGGCAGCCGGACACTCGCTTATGGGCTCCGGACATTAACTATATCAATGGCAAATATGTGCTCTATTATACTCTCGGGCACTGGGACTTGCCTAAGAATAGTTGTATCGGGGTGGCGGTCAGCGACTCTCCTGTAGGACCTTTTACGGATCACGGAAAACTTCTTGACTACAATTCTGGTACTATGCAGTGCATCGACCCTTGTTATTTTGAAGATAATGGTAAGAAGTATCTTTTCTGGGGAAGTTATAATAGTACTTCTAAAGGCTATGAAGGAGGTATCCGTTATGTAGAGTTAAGTGCTGACGGTCTATCCATTAAAGGTGCTGTTTCCGAAAAGATAGCGGGTCCTTCAATAGAAGGCATCATGGTTCATAAACGCGGGAATTATTATTATCTATTTGGCTCTACGGGTAGTTGTTGTGAAGAGGAAAGAAGTACGTACCGTGTAGTGGTGGGGCGTTCTAAAAATATCGAAGGTCCTTATGTGGGTAAAAACGGTACTGTGATGAAAGAAAATAGTAGTTATAATGAAGTAATTCTACAGGGTAATAACCTGTTTGCCGGAACCGGGCACAATTCCGAAATTATCACGGATGACGAGGGGAACGACTGGTTCTTCTATCATGCTTGGCAGAAAGCGAAAATAGATAATGGTCGTCAACTGATGTGTGACCGCATACAATGGAGCAGTGATGGCTGGCCTTATATTACTAATGGCACACCGGCATCCGTATCTCGTGCACCTGTATTTAAAAACAAAGAAGAAAAAGAGTAACTTATGAAACTATTCAACTATTTATTGGCCGGGATATTGTGTGCTTCTGTCACTTGTCTCCCGGCGCAGCATCGGGCTGATCCCCAGAAATTGGTCAATCCGGAATCCTTTTCTATGATTTTGCTCGGTGATCCACAGGGATATACCAAGTATGATATTAACCAGCCGCTTTTTGATCTTTGTACCGCATGGATTGCGGACAATATAGAGTCGCTTAAAATTAAAGCTGTCCTTTGTACAGGCGATTTGGTGGAGCAGAATGATAATAATGTATTAAACCGTAAGATGCTGAACCAGACCAGTCGTGAAATGTGGGAGGCAGCATCGCAGGCTTTGAAAAGACTGGATAACAAAGTACCTTATATTATTGCCGCAGGCAATCATGATTATGGATACAAAGCCGCAGAAAACGGTCGTACTTATTTTCCTGATTATATTCCTTTTGAACGAAATTCTACCTGGCGGAATATCTGTGTCAGTGAATTTCCTAATCGTGAAGGCAGGGCGTCTTTAGAGAATTCGGCTTTTGAGTTTGATGAGCCGGGATGGGGAAAGATTTTGGTTATAGCAGTAGAGTTTGTGCCTCGTGATGAAGTTCTGCAATGGGCGAAAGATTTGGTAAACAAGCCGAAATACAAGAATCATAAGGTGATTTTTATCACTCATTCTTATCTTGATATAGGTAATAAGCGTGTTACGAAAGATGGGTATAAGATTTCTCCACAAAACTCGGGGCAGGCTATTTGGGAGAAACTTATTTATCCTTCTTCCAATATCCGTCTCGTACTTTGCGGACATGTGGGAAAAGGTACCGGTGAATATGAGAATAATGTGGCTTATCGGGTGGATAAGAACAGTGCCGGGAAAGATGTATCACAAATGACGTTTAATGTACAATATGTAGGAGGCGGTCCGGAAGGGAACGGAGGGGATGGTTGGCTTCGCATTCTGGAATTTATGCCGGATGGTAAAACGATCAAAGTACGTACTTATTCTCCCTTGTTTGGGATTTCAAAATTGACCAGGCATCTGGCACATCGTACGGCACCGTACGATCAGTTTGATATTATATTGGAATAACTTGACCTAGTAAAAATACTCTTAATAGAAATAATGTAGATGAGAAAAATTGTATGTTCTTTAGTGATACTTATTAATAGTGTTTATCTATTTGCACAGTGGAAACCGGTTGGCGGTCGAATTATGACGGAATGGGCGGCGAAAATAGATGTTGAAAACGTGTTGCCCGAATATCCCCGCCCAATTATGGAACGTGCTGACTGGATAAATCTGAACGGATTGTGGAATTATGCTATTTCTCCGGTAGGTCAAGCTATGCCACAAAGTTATGATGGTCGGATTTTAGTTCCTTTTGCTGTAGAATCAAGCTTGTCCGGAGTGGGGAAAAGTCTTGGGGAGAAGAATGAACTTTGGTATCAGCGTCAATTCTCGGTTCCCTCCAAATGGAAAGGACATAGGATCTTATTGCATTTTGGGGCTGTTGACTGGAAAGCGGATGTTTGGGTAAATAAGGTAAAGGTGGGACAACATACAGGAGGATTTACTCCTTTTTCTTTTGATATCACGCCTGCCTTGCTGAATGGGGAAAATGAATTGATCGTGAAAGTGTGGGACCCGACTGATAAAGGTCCTCAGCCTAGAGGAAAACAGGTTAGTAAGCCGGGAGGTATCTGGTATACTCCTGTCAGTGGTATTTGGCAAACAGTTTGGCTAGAACCTGTGCCAATCCGGTCGATTGGCAATATCAAAACGACTCCTGATATTGACAGGAATAAGTTGACAGTAGAGGTTATGACAGATCATCAGATGCTTTCAGATAAATTGGAGGTGAAGGTATTAGAAGGAAAGCAGTTGGTGGCTGTAGGAAGTTCCGTAAATGGTATTCCGGTTGAAATTGCTATGCCGTCTGATGTAAAGTGGTGGTCACCGGATTCTCCGTTTTTATATGATATGGAAATTTGTCTGTATTCAGAAAATAAGTTGATCGATAAGGTTAAGAGCTATACTGCCATGCGTAAATATTCAACGAAACGCGATAAAAATGGAATTGTACGTCTACAATTGAATAATAAGGACTTGTTTCAATTTGGTCTTTTAGATCAGGGCTGGTGGCCGGATGGCTTGTATACGGCACCTTCGGATGAGGCCTTAGTATATGATATTCAAAAGACAAAAGATTTTGGATATAATATGATTCGCAAACATATAAAAGTAGAGCCTGCCCGTTGGTATACGTATTGTGATCGTTTAGGGGTTATTGTGTGGCAGGACATGCCGAGTGGTGATAAGAATCCCGAGTGGCAGAATCGGAAGTATTTTGAGGGAACAGAATTTAAACGGTCTGCTGAATCAGAGGCTATTTATCGTAAAGAATGGAAAGAAATTATCGACTGCCTTTACTCTTATCCTTGTATTGGCACATGGGTACCTTTCAATGAGGCTTGGGGGCAGTTTAAAACCCCTGAAATAGCAGAATGGACAAAGCAATATGATCCTTCCCGTTTAGTGAATCCTGCCAGTGGAGGTAATCATTATACCTGTGGTGATATGCTCGATTTGCATAATTATCCCGGTCCGGAGATGTATTTATATGACGCACAGCGTGCAACTGTACTCGGAGAGTATGGAGGAATTGGTTTAGTGCTGAAGGAGCATCTTTGGGAGCCGAATCGTAATTGGGGGTATGTTCAGTTTAGTACTTCCAAAGAAGCTACTGATGAGTATCTGAAGTATGCTAATATGCTGAAGGATATGATTGCACGCGGATTCTCGGCTGCTGTTTATACACAGACTACAGATGTTGAGATCGAAGTGAACGGATTGATGACATACGACCGCAAAGTAATAAAACTGGATGAACAGAAATTGAAGAGGGCAAATACGGAAATTTGTGAGAGTTTAAAGTAAGAAGCCGGATTAGCCATTTGGCTGAACAAGGCAACTCATCTGTAGCCATTCGAATTATAGATATAGTTTGCAATATTATATAATTGAGAAGAGGGTATCTGAAAATGAAGTGACTCCTAAAATTTTTTGTCTAACTTTTAGGGGTCACTTCATTTTCAGATACTTTCTTAAAGAATGAGATGTGTCAATATTTTATTAATCTTATAGGCCCTAATAATCCAGAAGGTAGTAATGCCGAATCAGATTTGAAAAAATGGTAGGATGTATAATATTGGGGAGTTACACCTTTTTGTTGATCACCTATTAGTCCATTTCTCCAAAGGTTGGTGACTTTTATTTCCAGAGTATTTTCTCCAGGATTGATTGCAGCGGTTATATCAACAATAAAAGGAGCTTTCCAAAATGTGCCGCATATTTTTCCATTCACATAAACCTCTGCAATATTTTTAACTGATCCCATATCAAGTAATAGCTTATCCGATTTTTTATAATTCTCCGGTTTGATAATAAAAGAGTTAGTATAAGTAGCAGTTCCAGAGAAGTATCGGATGGAAGGAGATGAGTAGTCGGTGAAGGAAACTAAACTATCCATTAAAAGAGATTCGGAATTTCCTATTTTAGGTTGAAATTTTACAGTCCAGTTAGAATCAATTGTAGTTAATTCTTTTTTGTGAGGTAAAGGAATCTCTTGTTTTATACGTTTAGTGGGTTTTATAAATACAACGAATACAGCATCATTTTGTACCATTGAGAATTTAACAATAGTCCGTCCGTCCTTCATCTCATAAGAAACATCCTCTGAAAGTCCGGTTTCAGGATGCCAAATTTCAGGTTTCAATCCAGATACCCGAAAAGAAACTTCCGTATATAACTCTTTATCAGAAGGATTACTGACCCAATAAATATGACCATGATCAAGCAAGCGGTGTCTGTATTTTAAAGTTATATGTTTATTATTGCGGTATATAAAGTCCGGTTGCACACCTGTTGATTCCAGGATTTCTTCTATAGGAGTATCGGTATAGACGTTTTTTCGGTTGGTATGCCAGATGGAAGTTACTAACGCTTTAAATTCATCAGCATTATCCAAATTGCTTCCGCGAAAAATAGGTTCTCTGCCTAAAACAGCAACACCTTCTTCTACCAAAGATGCTATTTTTTTCAATACTTTGAGTGACATTACTTTGGTATTCTCTCCTAATATTAAAATAGAATATTTTCGTCCGGAAGGAGCTAACAAGCACTTCTTGTCCATCTTGATATCATGCACAAATCCATATGGGTCAATAAAGTCGTATTCATATCCTGCAGGTATGTCCGGAAGAGTATGTGCATATAAACCTGTAATACAATTATCTTCTCCGTAATAGTATAAAATGTCTGCCACATTATTACCTTGTTGAAGCATATAACTACTGCGCGCAAGATAATCTATCCATACTTTTGCTTGTTCAGCCCAAGTTTCATGGCGGTTAAACCATTGCCCGTATTGTATTAATCCAAGTCCCGGTATTTTATCATCCACAGGCTGGTGCGATGTCTCATGAATAACAAAACGATTTAATCCGTTTGCTAAAGCTTTATCTGCGATAGGCTTAATGTTTTCTGGACAACATGCATATGCATGGTGGGCTATAGCAGAGCCAAATTCAGCTGCTACAATGTTTTGTCCATAGATATGGGCGACTGAAGCGCTTTCTCTAATATCCGCTTGTCCCATCTGTTGTGATGAACAGGCACCGGAATTAGGCATCCAAAGTGCTGCCATGGGGAATGTTGCCGTTCTTTTTATTTCCATTCCATCACCTACATATACTCTTCCGTTTTCGTGAGCTTCTGTATATCGTCCTTTTAAACCATATTCTTTTACAATAGAATTTATGCGGTCATAATTTTTACGATACAATTCTGCGATAGCCAGGCGCCAATCGCGAAGAAAACACTCGCTTTCACTTGTGTTTTCTATGATTTCGCCGGTTAAAACAGGCAACCAAGGTAATAAATCATATCCATATTTATGCTTAAAGAAGCTAGGTAACGATGGGGTCCAAGTCTGCCAATGCGCTTCGTAACTATCCGTTATAATATATTGGATTCCGCGTTTTCCCATAAAACCGCCGGCAGCTTCTTTATACATATCCATATAAGTGCGAAAATATGAAAGCCAACTTTCCGGATCAAGTTTATCCACTTCTAAACCGGTAGCCTCGGCTGGGGCAGGATGATTGCGTTTACCTGTAAGTGAATAGCCGAAACGGTAAATGCGCCACTTCCCTTCTGGGACATTCCATTTTAAAATGCCGTTCGAGTCGAGCTTGTTCGTTAATATAATAACATTTTTTTTATCAATGGGAGTATTTGTTTCCGGTGTTGGATAGTTCATCAGGTCGTGCGGAGAAGAAAACCCCGCTTTCTCTTCTGTGTGATTTATCTTTACAGTCGGGTGTAATACAAATTCTGGTATTTGAGTACCCGGAGCATTGTTTGTAGGATTAGGAACAAGTACCCGGAAATAACGTGCTGTTGTTTCCGGAATAGATATGGTTTGCTGAGCATTACCTCCATCCGGAATTCCGCAAACCATCCGATAATCAACCCCATTGTCACTACATTGTAGAAAATTTACTGTTTGAGGAGATTCTGAACGCCATTCTGTACGCAAACGGCCACTGACAAAAGATAAAGCTCTTATCGTTTGCGGTTTGGGAAAAGAATATTCTATCCAACCATATTTATCAAATGGGTTGAACGGTAGAAGCTCGGCATTTGTAAAATCTCCGTCTGTAAGTTTATGTAGTGAGAAATTACCACCACTTGAAGTTATTTCAGCATCTAACTCATTTAACGATAATTCTTCGCTTGGCAATCGTACGGCAATCGTGGCAATATCTTCGTAATATTCGGTATAGTTGTTCATGTTTCGTATGGGGATATTTTGAAATTCCCCTGTCGTGGTATATGGGCTTGGTAGTTTCCCGGAAAACATTTTTTGACCTTCTACCGTGAATGTTCGCCACACTAGTTTTTTCATAGCATTTTTAGGATTTACCCAAGGACCTCCCGTTGAGCTCCATCCTGGGGCACTGGCTATACCGACTTCCATATTTAAAGAGTCTGCTAGATGGATGGCATAGCGGAAGGCTTTTTTCCATTTGGGAGTCATGTATACAAGCCGTTCTTTGACAATCGGTTTGGTATACAAGGAAGCGTCAAATTGATGAAATCCTCCTATTCCGATCCTATTCATCCATAATAAGTCTTTATAGATTCCTTCTTCCGTAATATTACCGTCCATCCAATGCCACCATACTCTTGGTTTTGCTTCTTGTGGTGGATTAATAAATCCCTTGTAGATTTCGTGTTCGGAAGTCAAAGCAGATGCGTGTGTCTTTATTGAATATAAGGTTAGGATATAAGAAAACAAGAGTATTGTTACTATAGGGATATTGTTAAAGTGTTTCATATAATTATAATCGTTAAAAGTATGTTTGAAATTCTAAGTTTCTCGCAGAAAGAAGAAGTGCTTTTTCTGTAAGAAACATGAATCACATAAAATGTAGAGGGGTGTGTTAAATTAACGTATTACTCCCCAAATAGTCTCTGCAATCATTTGCATTCCTTCATCATTGGGATGCGTTATGATAAAATCTTGAGTGATTACATATGGCTTCTTATTTATGTCATAAAGTGTATCGCCTATTTGTGGGCGGACATTATATAGATTATCTATCCAATAGAGTGGCACGTAAGTAAGATCGTTGGTTCGTGCGGCATGAATGATGCTCCGTTCTTTACTGTCGTTTTTCCAGAAACAACCGGTAATAATAACACGCTTTGCTTTGCTCTGACAATATTTCACAAGTCGTGAAATTGCATCTGGAAAAGTGGTAACATCTTGTACATTTTCACCTAAACGTATAATAATGATATCTTTGTTTTTGCAATAAGATCCAATTAGGGAGTCAATATCGCATGATAGATTACGCTCCCAAGATGCAATGTTTAAGGGGGTGACAGTTGAGTTCGGATGATACTTACAAAGCATCTTTTCCAATTGATGGCAATAGTCATATTCTATATTGGAAGCAGCCATACCCCAATCGGAAAACCATTCGATATCTTCTTTTATCGGATGTTTTGTAATAGAGTTTCCTAAACAAAGGACCTGTAGCGGGTCATTGACATTATGCGGTTGTTGGCAGGCGATAAATAACCCTCCACAAATAGCTGTAAATAGTATCTTTTTTATTTTATTGTATTTTTTCATTGTTATAACACGATTAATATTCCGTAATGGCTGGTTCTCCTTCAAGCCAGGCTATCATATTTAGTACTTTTTATAAGGTTCGGACATGGCATGGAATGTTTGTGGTATCCATACCCTGTAACGCCCATTGGGATTCCAATCATTGCCAGAAGAAGAAAAGTCGCAAAAATTGATAAGTTTGGGAGTCTTGTTTTCTACGTTTTCTAAATCCGTACCCAATACGGCAGGAACTGTAAGTGTGATCCAAGGGAAGGTTCCTGTTTTGTTTTTTTTAATTTTCGCTTGTATTACACCTTGATTGTTACACTTAATGGTTGCACATTCGTCTATATCACCATCGTTGAAACGACTGTCTCGTGCGAAAAGTAAAGGACCGCGTACTATGGCTTGAGAATTATTTAGTTTTACGACTTTGGTTTCTATCTTGAAATCAAGTGTCACCTTATCCGCATTTTCCCAGATACGTTCTATGTATAGGTAGCCTCCTTTATGCGTTATTTCCTGCTCCTCTCCATTTATATAGGCTTTCATCTTTTCTATTTGAGTCGGTATACGTAACGCAAGCGTGAATTTCTCCTTTTTTTGTACTCCTATGTTTACATTTACCTTACCATGTATAGGATAATCGCTCTCTACATTTAAATGAACTTTATTTTTTTTATTTAGTGAAATAGTGGCCTGTAAAGGTAAATAGAGGTTGAGATAAATGTGGTTGTCTTTTATTGTACAAGCCGTTTTGGGTATTAGAGCAAACCCTCTTGGTCCATTGGCGTTACAACAATTTATATGCATACCACATTGCTCTTCGCCGGGTTGTCTTCGACCTTCCAATGGGCTGTATTTAGAGATTTGACTGCCGTCATTTTTCATGGTTGCCATCAAAGCGTTGTACATGGTGTGTTCAAATTCTTCTGCATAGAACGAGTTGCCGGTTTTGCATAGCAGGCGATGACATAGTTGCATGTAAGTAAATGTGACGCAAGTTTCCATGGTATGGTATGTAGGCAATGTTTGTTTCTCCTTTCCTTTATACCAGCATTCAAAAGCGGCTCCTGAACCTGCTATATTAATCTCATCTTCTTGGATATTGTTTACTGCTTTCTCTGCAATTTTTATGTAAAAAGGATCATTTACTATGGTGCCAAGTTCTATCAGCCCTTCATAACATGACATCATTTCATAAGCTTTCTGACCATTTTCGAATGACCACCAAGATTTTGGAAAAGCGGAACGCTCAGAAACAGGAATGTTTTTCAATGTTTTAGTTATCAGTTGAGAACTCCCTTCCCGTTCGATAGAAGAAACAATGCTTTTGGCAAAAGATAAATATCGGGGATTTCTGGTAATATCGTATAAATAAACCACAGGCTCCAAAATGGAGCAACTGGCCATGCCTAAATAATAACCGGTTGCAGCAATATTAATATTATGTATTTGTAATTGTTCCATGAGATGGTTTATCAGTCGTTCAACTGCATTCAAGGCTTTTTTATCGCCGGTGAGCCTATAATAAGAAAGCAAGGAGAGCGAAGTGTATTTTCTTCCCCAAATATCCCAATTGGTCAGTTGTGCTTCTCGTTTGTAATTTCCTATATATCCATCACTTGTTTGGGTATTCATGAGCTTTTCTACGCTGTTTGTTATCAAATTATACAATTCTTTATCCTTTGTATATTGGTATGAAGCTATTGCCCCGAGTAGCCATTTTCCGAAAAATTCAGATTGCCAGAGATGATCCTCGTTTCGATGCTTGAAAGGCTCGATTAGGTGGTCTGTATTTTGGGATTTTACTCGATGTTCTATGCAGGTGTTAATGCGATTGCCGATATAGCCATCAATATGAATATTTTCTATGTTATATTCTTGAGAGAGAGCTGGTAGTATATTGAGTATACATAATCCGATAATCCATTTTTTATAGTTCATATATTTTTGAGTATTAATTGTTTTCTGCAAATTCATTTGTCATATGTATTGTGTTATGGTAATATTTTTGTGTGCAAATTTGACAAAAACTATACTGGCAACTGTTTTTAACTATTAACAGCTGTCGGCAATCGAATGTGTAAACAGAAGTGAGGCCCCTTCTTGGTATGCAGACGTTTGCTAGTCTATGGGCACTCACTATGTCAGGCTCACGTTAATTTGTCTTCATTATAATTCTGCTTTTATCATAATAGGATAATGATCGGAAGAAAATCGTCCTTGACGCGCATCATCCGTAATGGTTTCAAAGGAGAGAACTTTAATGCTTTTTTCCACTAAAATATAGTCGATTCGATGTTCTGGGTTGAAATCGAAATTCCAATAATGCAAAGTGCCTGCAGGACCTTTCGGGGTAGTCTCTGATATGCTATAAGAATCTTTGAATAGTCCGGAATTTAGAATAAAGGAAATAGGTTCTTCATCTGGGTCACAGTTTAAATCACCGGTACAAAAGTAAGGCAGATCTCCTGCTATTTCTTGTACTTTCTGAACAAGTAACTTTGCGGAGTTGACGCGTGCTTCATTGCTGACATGATCAAAATGCGATGAGAAGAAGAAAAAATATTTGTCCGTCTTTTTATCTTTGAATTTACCCCATGTGCAGATTCGGTTGCAAAAAGAGTTCCAACTTTTAGACGGCTTGTCCGGAGTTTCTGAATACCAAAATTGTCCATGATATAATAATTCCACTCTTTCTTTTTTGTAAAGAATAGGGCAGAACTCTCCAGCTTCTTTTCCATCGTCACGACCTGTACCTATGTATTCATATTGTTTTAATTCTAACAGATCATTCAGTTGGTTTAAAAGACACTCATTAACGCCAAAGATATCAAAATCATGTGATGTGATGATTTCTTTTGCCATTGTCTTTCGGTTTGCCCAAACGTATTGTCCATCTTCAGGTGTGTCATAGCGAATATTGAATTGGGCTACGCAAAGAGAGTTGGATGGCGTTTCATTGTTAAATGGAGGCATTTCTAGTTCATCTTCTATTGTTGAATTGGAGCAACCAATAAAAAAAAATGAAAGAAGAAAGAAGTTGTAAATGAAATTTCTTTTAGAGTTCATAGGTCTTGTTTTAATTATTAGTATTTTATAATTCCATATATTAGTGAGATGGTAAGTTTGAAAATGAATTCAGGTGAAAAAGCGGAGTTATTGCATAAATAGAGAGTTAAAACTTGCATCCTTGCAATAGCTCCACTTGATTTCCTATTGAATATTTTCGACTAAAAATTTAAGCCGTCATCCCAGCCCGGATTTTGCGTAAGTGCACCATTTGTGATGAGACGTTCATTAGAGGGTATTGGGTAAAAATAATCACGTTGTTCATTCCAGAAAAGCGTGAGGCCTTTATGAGGAGATAGATAACCTTTATTTCCATCAGAAAGTTTAATGTCGGAATCTATCTTTAAGTATGTTATACCTTGTGCATTACCAGGCTTTGTGTCTGTATAAAGACAAATATCGTTTTGTCCGTCACCGTTAAGGTCATATTCGCCGGGAGATGGAAAATACATACCCAATATGGCTTGTTTCATGTTTTGCCCGGCTTTCCAGCGCAGGATGTCATCATAACGAAAATGTTCAGAAAGCAATTCGATTGTTCTTTCACGACGAATTTCCAAGATTACCCCTTGATTAGCGCCGGAGACATTTGGGTAGCCGGTAGTGTTTGCTAATAAATAGGGGTCTGGATTTGCATTGGCTGTTTTCATGATGAGATGGGGCATTCCTACACGGTCGCGCAATTTATTGATAGAAATATCCAAATCGTCTTGAGTTAATTGGTTGATTTCAGCTAAAGCTTCTGCATAGTTAAGGTAAACTTCTGCAAGTCTAAAATAGAAGAGATCAATATCACTTTTTCCTCCTACTGCTTCATCTTCATATTTAATTAACTGATATCCGGTCACGCAAGCATTAAGGTCTGGAATATTTTTTCTGTTTGATACTATGGGCTGATAACTTGGGGTACAAATAGACTGTGCAAGACGTGGATCACGATTTTTGCATTCATCTACAAAAGTCATAGTTTCCCAATTGGGATTGTCTGTAAACCGGGAACCATCATTCATCAGATAACTAGCTATAATTTTTCTAGTCACTCCAGGACGTCCTTCACCTACGCTTGTGTGATATGTACCAACTGTATTGTATATATCATACGTTAAATTATAATTTCTTGCCATAATTACTTCCGTTGTTGGAGCATTTTGTGAAGTAAAGAGTTTTCGGTATGCCTGGTTCGTTCCACCTTCTGTATATAAGGTATAATTGCTTTCCTTCATTAATTCTCTAGAGGCTGTTATAGATTCTTGCAAGAAAAAATCGGCATTAGTGCTAAGATTTAAATTGTGGTACTTTCTGAATGTGCCTTCAAAAAGGCAAACTCTGGATTTAAGAGACAATACTGTCCACTTTGTTACTGTATAAACAGAAGGCGTTGTAGAAAGATTGGTGATGGCAAAATCGAGATCTTCCAATATATTTTTCATGACCAATTCTCGAGAGTCTCTCGGTTTGTTTAATTGGTCTGTTTCAGAAACGAATAATTCTGTGTCATACCATGGGATATCCCCAAATCTTTTTACCATTTCGAAATAAAAATATGCTCTGAAAAAACGGGTTAATGCTTGATAACGTGTCCTGACCGTTTTATCCTTACAATTGACAGAGTATTGCAATAGAGTGTTGAAACGCCGTAAGTATCCCCATTCCCAGCCTCCTCCTGAAGCTGGAACTGTACGGGAGTCTGTTGCCGCGCTATTGGGAGTACTATGAGTTATATTATCGGCATCATCTTTATAAAGATCTCTGTCTTTGGGGAGAGAATTGTAGAAATTTGTGCTAAAAGCCTGTAAATCAGCTTCGGTAGAAAAGAACGTTTCTGGAGTGATTTTGTCTTTCGGCGTTACATCAAGTAAATCATCACATGAACTAAAGCTCAGTATAAATATTGAAGCTGCGATGAGTAAGAATATGTTATTTTTCATATAGTCAAAATTAATTAGAAGTTAATATTAACACCAAATGTGAAACTTTTTTGCCAAGGATAGACCTTCAAAGTTCCGCCTTGTCTGGCTTGTTCCGGGTCGACATAGTCGGTTTTTATTGGTGACCAATAAGCAAGATTTTCTCCGGAAAAATAAAGACGAACTAAGTCAAGGCCTATTTTGTTAGTCAGAAACTTAGGAAGTGAATAACCGATTGTCAGGTTTTTTAATCGACAATAACCAATATTTTGAAGATAGCGGTCATTCACTGTTGAAAGTTCCGAATTTTCTGTAAGGGCAACAGCTGTTCTAGGTCTGGGGAAGTAAGCGTTGGGATTATCTTCTGACCAACATAATTTTTGAAAATCCTTCGGAATAAATGTTCCGTAGGGGCGGTTGTAATATCCCCAAAATGCTTGGGCTTCTCTTCCTGGATACCAATCTATGTGGCCGATACCTTGGAAGAATATATTAAAATCAAATCCATACCATTGGAAAGCCAAGTTAGTGCCATATTGATAGCGTGGAGAACTATTTCCTAAAATTTCGCGGTCACCGGAGCTTCCGACTCTGTTTTCACCGATACTTATAGTTTTGTTACCATCCAGATCCCGGTATTTTAAATCGCCGGCACGTACTCCCCGGTATTCACCCGATGAACTATTGATAGTGGTGTTTACAGATCTTTGATCTACTTCATAGTTCTTAGCTTCTTCATCGGTCGCAAAGAAGCCATCGACGCGATATCCCCATATTTCACCAATCCGCATTCCTTCATAATAAGTCTTAGCTAATAGTTTGTCGGGGTTGTCGAATTTGGTGATTTCACTGATGTAATCACTGAATGTAAAACTCAGTTGATAAGAGAAAGGTTTGTTGCCTAACTTAAACTGATCTCGCCAAGCAACAGAGAGTTCATAGCCCTTTGTACGCATATCTGCACTGTTCATTTTAGGAGCGGAAGTGCCATATACGGCGGGTAATGTGATGCCGGCGGTAAGCATATCCTTTGTATTCCGAATATAATATTCTCCGGTGAAAGTTAATCTGTTGTCCAAAAATGTCATATCCACACCAGCATTATGTTGTTGTACAGTCTCCCATGTCAGATTGTCGGCAGAGGGAGCGGAAATGTCTGCGTAAGATGGTCTCGCACCTCCGAATAAATATCCGGTAGTTCCTATACTGATAGTGCGGATATAGTCATAATAGCCAACTTGTTGGTTTCCTAAACTACCAAAAGAGTATCTGAACTTTAAATTGTTACACCAGTCTTTCATATTGCTGAAAAACTTTTCTTCCGAGACTCTCCAACCAACAGACATAGAAGGAAAGAATCCCCAGCGATGACCAGAAGCAAAACGAGAGGTACCATCATAACGTCCGCTTAGTTCAAGTAAATATATCCCTTTGTAGTCATAGTTTATACGTCCGAAAAAACCTGCAAGTTTATATTCATTTTGCCCTCCTGTCACTTCCATCCGTTTTTGGTTTGTGGCAGGATCTACTCCTATCAGGTTAAAATCATCCAAAACATCGGAAAGAAGATTATATCCTGTGCCACGAACAGTCTTGTTGTAACGAGTTTCATAATTAAAACCACCTGTAACTTTATAATTATGTTTGTTGGATACAGAACCTTGGTATGTGGCAAATACATTCGTTGCCCAATATTCATTGGGGGCAAATTGCTCAAACATTTGATTTTGGAAATTACCGGTATTAAGTATGGATGTTTCTCCCGGATATTTGGAATATGTTCCATTAGATTGCCGGCGTATGTCGTATTGGTTATAGAGCATGTATGTCAAGTTAGCTTTTATCTCCAACCCTTTCAATGGTTTTAATGTAAGTTCTGTAGTGGTCTTGAAGTTATCTTTACGAGTTTTATTTCTGAACCCTTCGCTGTCTAATATGACTAATAAACCGTCCATAATGGCATAGTCGGTCAGTGAAGTAGTATAAAGGCTTGTCCCGTCAGGATTTTGGGTAGGGAAACTTGCCAAACCATGGTTCTGGGCTTGAGATATGTTCGAATTTATACCTCCCAATCCAGGATAAGTATAATTAGAATTGAAAAATTCAGTATTGTTACTAATGTTAAGCCAATCAGTAATATCTGCGGAAATCCTTGAATGGAAATTTATTCTTCTGAATTTGTCAGTATTTCTTCGATACATTCCTTCTTCACTATTATAACCAGCCGAAAGGTAAAATTTCAATTTGTTTGTTCCTCCGGATATGGAAATATTGTGGCTTTGCAATGGTTTCTTGTCTTTGAACAAGTATTGCCACCAATCCGTATTGGCGTAGTATAAGTATACATTCTGTCCGTTTCTCTTATCCAATACGGTCCAAGGGCGGGCAGGATCTTCTGTCTTGTCGTTTCTTCTTTCCCATAACTCTTTCATGTCTTCTTCTGTATACGAGGTATAGCGACGCCCGTTATTGGGAATGTAAAACTGGTCAACCAAAGAAACATGGTAATAACCACGGTTTTCGTAATCCGTAGATGTAGTGGGTTCTGTCCAACCAACACGCCCACTATAGCTAATTTGTACTTTCCCATCAGAAGAACCGGATTTTGTTGTGACTAAAATAACTCCGAATGAAGCACGTCCACCATAAATAGCAGCGGCGGAGGCGTCTTTTATAACTGAAATTGATTCTATATCATTAGGGTTTACACGGTCAAGGTCCCCTTCAACTCCATCGACTAACACCAATGGTGAGCCTCCGTTGATTGAGTTCGTACCACGGATATTAAAGCTTGCAGTATTACCCGGTACACCGGAAGAAGTGGTGATATTGAGACCGGGTACACGTCCTTGTAGCATGTGTGTAACGCTACTGGCCGGTCTGTCTACAAGCTCTTGAGATGTAACGGTCGAAATTGCTCCTGTTAGATTAGTTCGTTTCTGAGAGCCATAACCAACCACCACTACTTCGTCTAAGGTCTTAACATCTTCCACTAAAAAGACTTTTAAGCTATTCAAGTTCTTTAATTTTATTGTTTGTGGAATGTATCCTATATAACTGAATTGAAGAACATCACCAATGTCGGCTGATAATGAAAACTTCCCGTTTATATCAGTTATTGATCCCTGTGATATACCCTTTACTGTTATTGTAACTCCGATCAAAGGCTCCCCGGCTCTATCTGTTACCACTCCGGTGATTTTTTTTATTGTCGGGGTTTGGGTAATTTCTTTTTTAGTGAGTATTATATGGTTTCCTTCTATTTTATAAATAATAGGAGATTCATGTAGTAATATGGACAATACTTCAGAAACGGGTCTGGCCTTCACGCTGATGCTTTTGTGCAAATTTACATCTACATTTTTTTTATAGATGAATAAGTAATTGGTTTGAGATTCAATTTCACTCAATATAGATTCCAGTCTGACATCTTGCTTATTAATTGTAACTTTGGCATTTTGAGAATTTGCATTCTTTGCCATTAAGCTAAATGAGCAGAATAACAAAAGAAATATAGATGTTCGCATAATTCTAAATAATTGTATTGAATTTGGATTTTTTTTGCAGTAAAAATCCAATAAAGAAATATTTTTCATATATTTGTAACTGATTTATTAATACGATTTTATAAAAATTGTGTTAGGCAGAAGCTGATAGATAGGGCAAATATCTGTCAGCTCTTTTGTTTTTCAATTAGTATCATTTCATAGGCTTGTTTCTCCCGTGTTATTGAGTTAATATTCTTATTATTTTATATAAATGATGTCATCTGTTGTATGTTTGTTATAAATAAAAGGTACATCCTTTTGTAATATCCGAAGGGCGTAATCCAAGCCGTCAGAGATTCTGAATTTTCCTGTTAATATTATGTTGGTAATGCTAGGCTTGTCTACTATAATTTTCAGGTTATAATATTTCTCCAAGTCTTTTATTATTTCTATGAACGATTTGTTTTTGAAGCAATACAATCCTTCTTTCCAGCGATATATATTATAATCTTCAATTTTGCTTATCACTAATTTGCCATTTTTTAGGGTGCTCTTATAGTCAGGTAATAAAACTTGTGAAATATTATTGTCGGAAGGTGATTTGATTTTTATTTTTCCTTGTATTAAAGAAGCTTCGAAGTTTTGTTGTTTAGCATAAGCCTCTACATTAAATTTTGTGCCCAATACTTCTATGTCCATTGCATGAGTATGTACTATGAACGGGCACTTTTCGTTACGGGCAACATCAAAATAGGCTTCTCCGTCTAATATTATTTCACGTTTATCTTCCATGAATGAAACAGGATATTGCATTTGTGTTCCTGCATTTAGCCAAACATTTGATCCATCGGGCAATTCAATATTTACGCGTTGTCCGGCGGGGACTATTATTGTTTGCATAGCTATGTCAACATGCTTATGATGCTCATTCGTTATTGAAAAGATAGTAGCTGTAATACTTACCGCAATGATTATCACAGAAGCAATCTTTAAGAATTCCCTGATGAAATATCTGTTTCTTTTTGTTGTATTTATTGCTGTCCATTTAGGGTTTCCTATAAGAATCATTGCATTGAATAACTTGCGCTCTCGGTGAAACTGTTTGCTATGTTCTTCTGAACTTTCAGCCCACTCTTTCACTGCTTTCATTTCTTCAATAGATGCTTGTCCCTCGAAAAATCGGTATAATGAATTTTTGTCCATAGGTGCTTTTTATAATGATAGCGAACAAAGAGGGTTTATCCCTAGTGGAAAACTCATTTTTTGCAATTGTACAATTTTTTAAGTTTAGCCGCACACACAGGTTATAGAAGCTGTGTGTGCAGGTTATTTGAGTCGTTAATTAATTTGGGTAAATTTGATACATGTTATTTGTAGCCGATGGTAACTTTGTGTATAGCTTTGTTAGGACCGTCTGCTATGTATATGGTTCCATCTGTATCTTGTACAAAGTCAACCGGACTAGTGGTGCCTGAATCTTTCCAACCATTTTCGGCTTTACAAACGAGGATGATTGTGGCGTCCTGATAACCATTCTTTCCAGGTTTTAGGATCTTGGTTTTACGGGTGCCACTATTACCGTCACTGAACCATATGTAGCCATCCTTATCTACCATTAGCCCCTCTGCTTTTTCCAATTTGGCTGTTTTAGGATCTTCTGTTATATCCTCCGTTATAACTTTGTTACCTCCACCTGCAATCAATGTATAAGCGCCGCTAGAGTCTACTTTATAAATATAGCCGGCATTTGATCCGTCTGTTGCTGCTGCTATCAAGTTACCAGCAGCATCAAAAGCTATGGCTTGTATTTGACGGCCGGTAATTTTAACAAATTCCAACCTTGAACTGCTGTTATAATTTCCTGATGGATATTTTTGGATCGTTCCGGAATTACGGCAAACCGCATACATATTGTTGTATTGGTCAAATTTTACATCCATAAGGTTGTCCAACCCGTTGCGAGTTAACAAATCGGAAACTTGTTTTGTATTAGGATCCCATACGCTAATTTTATCTTCTCCTTTATATGCGAGGTAAAGTTTTCCATTAGTAGGATTAGTGGTGATTTTCAGCAGAACAGTTCCTGTGCCATTGGGGACGATTTTTTCTCGTTCCATTGTTCTTAAATCTATTGCCCAAGCCTCTGTAGCACTACCACCGTTAGTACTGTAAGCTAATCTGCCATCTTTTAAGAATGTAACGCTTTTTAAATCCTGGGTATTAATATCACTAGGTACAGTGATGAAATTTTGTGTACATTCGTAAATCCTCTCTCTTGTATCTTCGTATGTGAAAAGAGCCGGATTTTTGCCTGTTTTTACACCTACAGAGACGGTTACTGCATAAGTTCCTATTTCGTTTTGAGGTGCGATAATTTTCAATTCGGTCTCTGTGGCATATTTAACAGTTGCTATTGCATCTCCTATTTTTACAATGTTTTCTTCGGGGGTGGTACTGAAGTTCTCGCCGATGATAGTAATTTCCGTGTTTTCTGTTCCGGAGCTTGGGCTGATGGAGCTAACAACAGGAGTGTAGTCTACGTAAGTAAATCTTAAGTTCTCTGTCTTTTGGGCACCTACCATTACTTCTATAATACATTCTCCTGCTTCATTTGCCGGGGCAATTACCTGTAGTTGGGTAGCTGTTACCGATGTAATAGTAGCTTTGGCATTTTTTAAATATACTTTGGCTTGATCTGTAAAATTTTCACCGATAATGGTTATCTTAGTTCCTATTTCTCCTTTTGCGGGAGAACTGGTTGTTGTTTTCAGTTGGAGAGGTGTTGATTGCGAATTTTCATCATCACCGGAGCAGCTGAACATAAGTAAGGCTGTACAAACAGCCATGAATGCTGAAGTCGTTTTCATAATAAATTTGATTAGATGAATAAAAGTGTTTATAAATATAAATTATATAGGTTGAGTAAGAACGCTCTTCACTTTTGCGAATATAAATAGCTGTGTTTTCCATTTTTCATGTTCGCATATATGGTGGCTCTTTCATTGCGAAAATAATAGAGTAAGGTCTTATTCATAAATACTTTATTTTTTTGATGTATTTATAGTAATAACGAACAGAGTAAGTTTATCCCTAGTAAGAAAGTGTTTTTTTAGATTCTTCTTTTAAGTATTTGTGTTTTTTCTTTCATTCCGGCTTGCAGCACCTTTTTCGTGCGGAGAGGAAACCATGTGGATGTTTGTCATGTCATACTTACGTTTTTGTGCTTTTATTGATCAAAAGGTTCTGGTTCTAGAATATAGGATACATGGGAAGTGAAAAAGTATGATTGGAGTTGTAGTGGTTTTCTAGTTTAAGAAAAAAAGAAGTAGCGTTGTTGGCAAATAGTCTTTTAAAGCTATTCGTAGAACTTTTGTGGCTTTGTTTATATGATATTCGACACCTTTTGTTGTCATGTTCAATAGGTCTGCTATTTCTTTGTGGGATTTATTTTCGTATCGACTCATGGCAAAAATACGTCTGGTTTGCTCCGGTAAAGTTTCTAAGGTTCTATTTACGATTTCTTGAATCTCAGCTGTGAAAATTTCATTAGGTTCAAGTTCTTCTAGAGTTGCGATTCTATTAGATAACTCCCAAGAGTAGATTTGAAAGATTTTATCGGAAGCCATTTGACGAACCTGTTGATTTCGAAGATAATCTATACATTTATGCTTCAAGACAGTCAAAACATAAGCTGGTATGTTTATGTCTGAAGGCAATCGTTCCTTGTTTTCCCAATAATACATAATTGATTCAATGACAAAGTCCTCGGCCACGGCTTCATCATGCACGTACGTAGAGGCAAAATGAATGAAGCGGCGTTGATAGTCAATGAAAAATTGGTTGAAATTGTTGGTGTAATTGTTTTTATTGAACATGCGTTTTATAGTTATGCTCTGCAAATATACACTAATTTCCTATAAACGATGTCTTATTGGCTTCTTATAGAATTAAAAAAGGTTAAGTATTGCCTTTTGGCGTGAAAGAAGCTATCTGTAATGTACTTGAAATAAGGTGTTGTTGTCATTTAAACTTCGAGTTTACACTAGTCTTATAGCGGTAGAATATAGTTTTATATCTTTAATAACAATGAATAGAAATGAATTTAATGAATGAGTTTTGAGATAATAAATACTGTGCTGACTAATTTGTTGGGTCAGTTGTGTTAAGACGACCAAACTGAGTTGGAAAGTCTTTGGAAATGCTTGTGCAAATAATTTTTTCAGTAAAATGTACCAAAATAGTTCCTCATTTGGATTATTTGGGTCGGTCTATTCTCTTTAAATGCACTACTTTTGCCATCAGGAAAATTAATCACTTAATAAACAATCCATGTATTATGAAAACAATTCTTAGCGCATTAGGACTTTCCCTTTTGATCTTAACGAGTTGCGGTGGACAAAAAAAGGTTGAAGTAGACTTTATTCAGGACAACATCGACAACGCAGTTGCACAAAACACGATTCAAACGGATATTATTGAAAAATCTGGTAAGATCCTGAATCCAAGAACTATCAACAAAGACGGTAGCATTTCTTACATACCTATTGATGACTGGTGCTCCGGTTTCTTTCCCGGTAGTATATGGTTGACTTATAATCTGACGGGTGATAAGAAATGGTTGCCGCTGGCTGAGAAATATACAGAAGCTCTTGATTCTGTGAAATATCTGAAATGGCATCATGATGTAGGTTTCATGATCGGTTGCAGTTATTTGAACGGCTATCGCATGGCAGATAAGAAAGAGTACAAAGACGTTATTATAGAAGCTGCCAAATCATTGTCCACTCGTTTTCGTCCGAATGCAGGCGTTATCCAGTCATGGGATGCCGATAAAGGTTGGCAGGGAACACGGGGATGGAAATGTCCGGTGATTATTGATAATATGATGAATCTCGAACTCTTATTTGAAGCAACAGCTCTTTCCGGAGATTCTACTTTCTACAATATTGCAGTGAAACATGCTGATACAACAATGGCTCACCACTTCCGTCCGGACAACAGCTGCTACCATGTGGTAGATTACGATCCGGAGACAGGAGAAGTGCGTAAGAGACAAACTGCACAGGGATATGCCGACGAATCGGCTTGGGCTCGCGGACAAGCATGGGCTCTGTATGGATATACTACCTGCTATCGCTATACCAAAGACAAGAAATATCTCGACCAGGCACAAAAGGTCTATAACTTCATCTTTAATAATAAGAACCTGCCGGAAGACCTCGTACCATACTGGGATTATGATGCTCCGAATATTCCGAACGAACCGCGCGATGCTTCTGCAGCAGCTTGTACAGCCTCTGCCCTTTATGAACTGGATGGCTATCTGCCGGGCAACCACTACAAGGAAACGGCTGATAAGATAATGGAAAGTTTGGGCTCACCTGCTTATCGCGCAGAAGTTGGAACAAATGGAAACTTTATCCTGATGCATTCGGTTGGCAGTATTCCTCACGGTCAGGAAATTGACGTTCCTCTGAACTATGCTGACTATTACTTCCTGGAAGGACTGATGCGTAAAAGAGATTTGGAAAAGAAATAAGAAATAGATAATGAACGGTAAACAGTGAACGGTGAATGCTTAGCGGATTCTGACGGAACATGTTTACCGTTTATCATTCGCTACTTGCTGTCTATAACTTTCTATTGACCGTTTGTCATTTACCTGTTTTTAATCATTTATCATAAACCATCATGAATAAACCTATAAACCTTCTTGTAGGAGGCTTGACGCTGTTTGTCGCACAAGGTTGCAAGGCTCCGAAGCAAGCGTCCCAACAAGCGGAGCATCCTAATATAATCTATGTATTTCCCGATCAATACCGTAACCAGGCGATGGGCTTCTGGAGCCAGGACGGATTTCGGGATAAAGTAAACTTTGAAGGAGACCCCGTGCATACTCCTAATCTGGATGCCTTTGCACGTGAATCTATGGTCTTGTCGTCTGCACAGAGTAACTGTCCGTTGAGCAGCCCTCATCGTGGAATGTTACTGACCGGTATGTATCCGAACAAAAGCGGTGTACCATTGAATTGCAATTCTACACGTCCGATCAGTTCCTTACGCGAGGATGCGGAATGTATCGGCGATGTGTTCAGCAAAGCAGGTTATGACTGTGCTTATTTTGGTAAACTTCACGCTGACTTCCCGACTCCGAACGATCCCGAACATCCGGGACAGTATGTGGAAGAAAAACGTCCGGCATGGGATGCCTATACACCGAAAGAACGCCGGCACGGCTTTAACTACTGGTATTCTTACGGAACATTTGACGAACACAAGAACCCGCATTATTGGGATACGGATGGTAAGAGACACGATCCGAAGGAATGGTCACCTTTGCACGAATCAGGCAAAGTCATTTCTTATCTGAAAAATGACGGTAACGTACGTGATACCAAGAAACCTTTCTTCATAATGGTGGGCATGAATCCTCCTCACAGCCCGTATCGCTCCTTGAATGACTGTGAAGAGCAGGATTTTAATCTTTATAAAGATCAGCCTCTGGATAGTCTGTTGATTCGTCCGAATGTCGATTTGAAGATGAAGAAAGCGGAGTCTGCACGTTATTATTTCGCTTCCGTTACCGGAGTAGACCGTGCTTTCGGACAGATTTTGACGACATTGAAAGAATTGGGATTGGATAAGAATACAGTCGTAATCTTTGCTTCCGATCATGGTGAGACGATGTGTAGCCAGCGCACTGATGATCCGAAGAATTCCCCTTATTCTGAATCCATGAATATTCCGTTCCTGGTTCGTTTTCCCGGTAAGATTCAGCCGAGGGTAGATGATTTATTGCTCTCCGCTCCTGATATTATGCCTACGGTGCTTGGCTTGTGCGGTCTGGGTGATTCTATTCCGGCGGAAGTGCAGGGACGTAATTTCGCTCCTCTTTTCTTCGATGAAAAGGCTGAAATTGTTCGTCCTACAGGTGCACTGTATATTCAGAATGTAGATGGTGATAAAGATGAAAATGGATTGGTGCAGACTTACTTCCCTTCTTCAAGAGGTATCAAGACGGCTCAATATACATTGGCGTTATATATCGACCGTGATACGAAGCAATTGAAGAAAAGCCTCTTATTCGATGATGTAAAAGATCCATATCAACTGCATAACCTGCCTTTGGAAGAAAATAAGGAGATTGTGGCACAACTTTGCGGTGAAATGGGAGCTATGTTGAAGGAAATTAATGATCCTTGGTATACGGAAAAGATTCTGTCGGATCGGATTCCTTATTAGCGATTAGTAATTTATAAAACGCTGATTAACTCAAATAAGTGCCAATTTTAGGAGTAAATCTCTGCGACAATAATAGGTGTTAATCCGCATCCGCGTTTAAATTGAAAATAGTAATGAAAAACAGTTGTTTTATAGTATTATTCCTTTTGGGAATCATTCCTTCAGCTTTCGCTCAACTCATCGGATTTGAAGAAGAAGTGCCCGAAGCATTTACAGTTTCCGGAAAGGGAGAAGTGAAAATCTCTTCTCTTTTTTACAAAGAGGGTGAAAGTAGTCTGGAATGGGACTTTCAGCCCGGTTCTACACTGGATGTTCAAATTGCTCCTTTATCGTTGAATACGAGAAACGAGAAGCAGTTCGGCATTACCTTGTGGATTTATAATGAGAAACCGCAGCAGGATTCTATTCGTTTTGAGTTTCTGAATAAGGAGGGAGAAGTCTCTTACTGGTTCTCTTATCGTTTGCAGGCAGCAGGCTGGCGGGCTTGCTGGATATCTTTCGCCTACATGAACGGTGATAAGAAAGATAAAAATATAGTTGTAGATGATAAATTTATGCTTGAAATAGAAAATCATCTTAAGGAGGATGCACTCAGAATTGAAAAGGATGAGACAGAATTAAATAATGCATGGCATAAGATGAGTATTTTCGACAGGGAGTCAAGCATTGCACAATCACTTCATCAGGATGTAAAAAGATGGCTTGTGTATGATAAAAAGGCATATTCGCTTAAAGATAATAAGGAAGAACTGGAAAGAATTGAACATAGAAGATGGAATGTGTTTATGATTACCCGTGGATTCAAATATGAAAAAGCAGGGAAAAAGGATTTGTATGCAAAAACCCATCCGTGTATTTCCAAGTGGGAAGTTTTGAAAGTTGAAAAGCCCGATACACTTGAATATGACTATACGCCATATTATATTTTAAAAGTTAATAAATAATTATAATATAAGCTGTGAGGTCAAATGTGGCTTCGCAGCTTCTTGTTATACTTGGTATTGTGGCACTTATTATGATGTTATTTGTTGTGATATTGAAGTTAAGATATGTTTTTTTGAGGAGAACGGAAGATAATGAAAAATATGAAAACAGAAAATGTATTAAAACTTATATTAAAGATGGGAATGCCAATGGTTATATCAATGATGGTAAATTCGTTGTATAATATTGTTGACAGCCTGTTTGTAGCGAAGATGAGCGAGAATGCCATGACGGCACTTTCACTCGTATTTCCAATTCAGAATCTTATA